>Ga0207018_1085_pt2 | contig 14683 bp, 2 predicted proteins | sample Alteio_BWMinCont_52_FD_153476 | JGI IMG/M metagenome (GOLD analysis project Ga0207018, IMG submission 153476) | Enriched cells from forest soil in Barre Woods Harvard Forest LTER site, Petersham, Massachusetts, United States -... | ecosystem: Environmental > Terrestrial > Soil > Temperate forest >...
GTTTTGGCCAATGCAATGGTATAGATTTCGTTGCCAGTCAAACAAAAGGATGCGCATTGCTCACTGTTACTTTCCACGCAACAGGCACTCCAAATGGAACGACTTTTGACTGGAACCTTGGAAATGGTTTTCTAACAGGAAAAAAGGATACTATAATTGGATTGTACAGCAATGGTGGCAAATATACAATCATAATGAGGGCGCATCTGCCAAATGGAGATACATGCAGGGTTCAAAAAGACACATTCATTACGGTAATTCCGAAGCCGGTACCTAAATTAAAAATATATCCCGACACTATAATCTGTGACATTGGCAGAGTAGTCACTTTCTTAGATAGCACCCCAAACATCGCTAAAAGGCAATGGATAATAGAGGGAAACAGCTATAGCGCCTCCCAAGTGAACTATAATTTTAATAAGCCAAGTACACAAAGCGTCACACTAAGCTTGACTGACAACTTTGGCTGCAGTAGTTTTAATACCAAGCATATTTTTATTTATGATTCACTCCCAATTGATTTTTGTGCCAAGATAACCATTGCGGATACAGCACATGTATCGGCAACTTTTAGTCCTGATATTGTCAATGCTTCAGGACGGAAAATTATTGGTTACGGCTGGTCATTTCCCGGAGGCACACCGTCCAGTTCTACGGCAAGCAACCCAATTGTAACCTATCCAAGCGCTAAAAAGAAATACACCGTTGCCATGACTGTTTATACTGCTGATGGCTGTGGCTATACCATGACCTGGCCAGCCTTTATCCGGCCTTTTATTACTCCACTTTTTACGAGCCAATGCCTTTCCAAATCAGTTAAAGTGTCAGCGACTGTCTCAGGGGTCAATTATCAATTTGGATTTCCAGGATCCGCTCAGGCGGTACCTGATTTATTTGATGATCCAAGCGGTGGAACCTACATAGTGAAATATGATGATGCCGGCAATTTTGGTATGTCATTACAATTTAATAATACAAATACCAGCGAACCAAGTGGTGTAAGTTGCCCAATCAGTGTATATTATGCTGATTATATAACTGCTTTGGGGCCAAAGGCCAACTTTGGATCTAATGACAACCAGATATGTAATGGTGGTGATACAGTCCATTTTATTAACACTTCCAATACATATGGCGCTACCAAAGTACTATATACCTGGTATGTACAGAACAGCCACAATGGTAAAACAGTAAAAATGGGCCCCACCCATACCAAAGATACTTTTTACGTGCTTACGGATACCGGCTTTTCATATAATGTAATATTAGTTGCCAAAAGTCCCGGTTGCCAGGACTCTATTTTTCAAAAGGCTTTTATTACAACTGGCGCACCTAAATCAGATTTTAAAGTTGTGAATGCAACAACCTGCTATGACGGCGACCCAATAATATTAGAAGCCAAGCCTACACCACCAGAACAGACCGGCGTTTCAAATTATGACTATTATTGGGATATTAGCAGTGAGACAGACCCTAACGATTATACTCTGGCTTATACCAATGTAGTATTTTACTCCCCTAAACATGTAGGCAAATACGATGTGTTTTTAAAAATATCTAATGCACATTGTTCAGATACAATCACCAAATTTGGTGTTTTTAATGTACTTGGTGATGTGACACGGATTATTGCAAAAGATTCTGTTGGCTGTTTGAGCCCTGATTTCAAAACTACTTTAAGTATTTCACCCGAAAAAATTTACCCCGCAAACCTTCCTAATAAACCTTTGTACCATTGGTCTGCTCAAGATGCATCGTCGCAGCCGACAACCTTTGTAAAGTTTTCTGATACTGCTTCAAGTACTACAGATATCCAGGTTACTGCTGGTGGGTGTTATTCGGCCATTCTTGATATTAGTGTGATCAGTGGTACAGATACCTGCAAGGTAAGATATACCAAACCAATCTGTGTTGGGGTACATGTAGCTTTTGAAGTGGAACCATTTACCACTGCTTTCCATAAGGACCAAGGTATTTTGCCAATGCCCTGGAAATGTGCGGGTGACACCCTTGAGGTAATGAATAATTCTGACATTGGCGCCAATTCATTCAAATGGACCGTATTGCCCAAAGGATTCGCAAAAATAATACCTAACGATTCTGCAAGAAACATTAGGATTGCATTTGAAGCAGATACCTGTTATACGGTAAAATGCGTTGCAACAATGTTCCGCAACAGTTATTTGTGTTCGGATTCTACATCCCTGGAACATTGCCTTTTAGGCCCAAAACCTAATTTTACATCAGCTTCGCCAACCGTCTATTGCGCACCTGCCATTGTCAATTTTAAAAATACATCTGCGCTTTGGCAGCACGCATTTGCCGGTGATTCACTATCTAAGCCTGTCCTTTCTTACCTTCACACACAACTTTATTTATGGGATTTTGGGGATGGAACCACGCTTCTTACAAAAAATGATACAGAAGTGTCTCACGTATATGCATTTCAGCAAAAAAGTTCTTATGCCGTAACCCTTACCGCATTTGATACAGATTTTACCTATTCTCCTGCATGCAGTAATACAATTGTGAAAAAAGGCTTTGTAAATGTAACAGGCCCCGGTTCCTTCTTTTAATATGACTGCAAATACAGGATGCGATTCGGTTCATGTAAATTTTACAAATACGAGCACAAACGTTAATAAATTCTATTTTTTTTATGATGACGGTAGTGATATTGATTCAGTTAGTCTCAAGCCACATACTTTTAGATTACAGGATACAAGCCTGGATTCTATAATTTATTATCCGACGCTTTTGTCAAGAGACGATCCCAATTGCAGGGTTTTTTATCATGATACTGTTAAAATTTATAAAACACCAACTAATACAAAGATCACTTCTGATATAAACGTTGGATGTGCTCCATTGACAGTTCATTTTAATGCCATATCAACGACAGCAAATGGATGGCATTGGGATTTCGACAATGATGGAAAAATTGATGATTCGGTACAATCGCCTGTATTTGTTTTTAAAAAGCCCGGCAAATACCGGGTAAAATTATTAGCTCTAAATCATGGCAGTTGTCCTGCAATAATATATAGTGACACCATTAATGTTGTATTCAATGCAAAAGCCGCTTTTGTACCGTCATCAAAAAGTTTTTGCGGAAGAGCTGACATTACCTTTGAAAACAAAAGCTTAAATTTAAACAGTTTTATTATAAACTATGGAGATGGATCAGCTCAAGATACGAATAGTTTTATAAAGCATTTTTATTATTTTGATTCGAGCAAAACCGTCCTTGATTCTTTCAGTTTTTATCCTAAATTAATCGTCTTTACAGCAGGAGGTTGTTCAGATACTACATCAGATACTATTATTGCATTAAAACCTCCAATTGCAGGTTTTAAAAGTTCAACGATAGGAGGTTGCAGCCCTCTAAAAGTTCATTTTACAGATACAAGTAAATTTAGTTTTGGCACTGAATGGGATTTCAATAATGATGGAATTATTGATGCTTATGGAAGGCAGGTAGATTGGGTATTTTATCCTGGCGTATATACTGTTAAACTTCGTTCCATATCAGTAAACGGCTGTGTTGATTCTGTTGTTAAAGTTAACTTGATCACCGTCAATGATCCACCAAAGGCCGATTTCAACGTATCAGATTCCATAATTTGTTATAAAGGAGAAGTTCAATTTACAAATACTACTACTCCGTCTCAAAAAGTGGTATCGTGGTTTTGGAACTTTGGTGATACTGCAGCACCATATAATACGAGTCGAGTAAAAGATCCCGCATTTCATTATTATTCTTTTGGTTGGCATAATGTTGAACTTTTTGCAGTTGACAATTTAGGTTGTAGCAACACAATCAAAAAAAGATCGGTGTTCGTTGTTGACACGCTACCTCCATCAAACACTGCTCTATCTTATGTAAGTGTAAATGATACAAGCGCCATAACTATTTCATGGAGAAGGAGTACCGATCCACTATTTAAATATTATAAGATTAATCGGTTGATCGGAGGAAAGTCAATTAATATTTATACATCCTCTAAAATTGATGATACTATCTTTAATGAAATTAGTCCTGCAATTAATACTTCGGGGATGAGTTATTGTTATATAATTCAAACGATTAATGAATGTGATCGAATTTCTATTACAAGCCCAGAACATTGTTCTATTCTTCTAAGTGAAAATTCAACTATCGGGCCAGCTAATGCTCTTAACTGGAGTAGTTATATCGGTTGGTCCCCAAAATATTATCTAATTTTCAGGTCAGATGAAACCGGGATCATAAAACTAATTGACTCCGTAAATGGAACAACTTTATCATACATTGATACAGCTAAACTATGTGATGAAACTTATTGCTATTATGTCCAAGCCGTCAGCGATAGTGGATTAATTTCAAGAAGTAATATTACTTGCCTTCATGCTCAGTATGTGAGGTTAACATCCCCTCTAAATATGAGATATGTAAGCGACTTAAATGAAAAACAAATAAAAATACAATGGGATATCACGGGGTATAAAAACTTGACAGCATATGTGATAGATAAATATAGCGCAGCTGATGGGTGGTCAAAAAATTACGCAATTACACAATCAAATTCATTTGTTGATAATAATGTAGATATAAATAATGAAAGCTATACTTACCTGGTAGAAGCCCGGGATAAATGTGGATACACAAATCCACCGAGTAATATAGGCACTTCCATATTGTTAAAACAGAAAATAAGTAGTGACAACGTAGTATTAAACTGGAATGGATATCATACCTGGCGAAATGGTTTAAAAAACTACGATCTCCAGGTTCAACTAAAAGACAAATCATACAAAATAATAGCTTCAACTAAAGATACAACATTTACTGATGACTCTGTTTATCATGCAATTGATACTGCCTATTGCTACCGGGTGATAGCATATGAAAACGCTCCTGGTAACGATAGCAGTGTTTCAAATAGTACGTGCGCCGTATTGCCATCTCGGGTTTTTGTACCTAATGCTTTTACGCCTGGAAATGGTGATTCTATTAATGATGAATGGAAGCCTTCTGCCATTTCCATTTATAATGTAGTTGGCAATAAATTAAAAAGTTTTAATGTGAGAGTTTTTAACAGGTGGGGAAGCCTCGTGTTTGAAGCTAATGATGCATATAAGGGCTGGGATGGTAAATTTAAAGGAGTTCCTGTACCAATTGATGTTTATATATATTTTGTAGATGCGGAAGGAATTGACGGACGAAATATACACTTAAGAGGAAACATAACGATCGTGAAATAAATATTTATAGAAAATTGAATCAAGAATTGAATTTTGACAAGGTGCAAACATAAAAAAGTAGTCAAAAGCATATTTATGTTTTTTACAAATTTGGATGCAACCAAAGATAGAATCAGCGTCTATAATAGAACCTTAATTCTATCCTTAATGAAAATACATCAATTTAAGATATTATTTATAATACTATCCTGCTTACCAGTAGGTTATAAATGTTTTGGGCAATGTTCCTCAGTCAATTTTGAAGCAAGCTCTACTAAAGGATGTGCATTATTAGCAGTAACGTTTTCAGCGTCAGGCTCACCGGCAGGTTCCACCTATGATTGGGACCTTGGCAATGGTTTTTTAACCGGCAAAAAGGATACAATAACAGGAGTTTACTCGAACCAGGGAAAATATTCAATAACAATGATTTCCCATTTTCCGGGCGGTGTATCTTGTACCCTAAAAAAGGATACTTATATAACTGTTTTACCTCCGGTTATACCAATTGTGAAGGCTTATCCTGGCTTTACCCTTTGCGATATTACCAGGCAATTAACGCTTATTGATAGTACAACTCAAATTATAAGCAGAGAGTGGGTTGTGGATGGATATACATTTAATTCCACAAAAGTGAAATACAATTTTGCTCTGCCGGGAAATAAACCAGTAAGCCTCAAGGTAACAAATCAATATGGCTGCATTAAATTTTATACAAATACAGTTTTTGTAAATGATTCAGTTGCTGTTGATTTTTGCGCAAATCTAACCGTTACCGATTCACTTATAAAAGGCACATTTTCACCGAGTATCGGACAAATTACGGGAAGAACAATTCAAAGTTATACCTGGTTATTCCCAGGAGGCACTCCTTCAGTATTTAATGGAACCAATCCTTCAGTAACTTATAATGACAAAAATAACCATCCGGTCAGCCTGACAATTGTTACCTCAGATGGTTGTTCCTATACAAAGACAAGACCGAATTTTATCAGGCAGTTTGTTTCACCTGTTTTTGTTAAACTTTGTAAAAACGAATCTCTCACTTTAACGGCTGATACTTTAAAAACAAGTATTGATACTATATTATGGTCATTGCCAAAAGTTACTTATCTCACCAAATCTGCTTTTAATAAAATCCTTGTTGGATATGATAGCGCAGGCCTTTATGGATTGACATTATCGGTGCATAGTTCTGATAATCCTCCAAATTCAAACTGTCATACAGTAATCCATTATCCAAATTATTTATCAATATTAGGACCTGTTGCGAGTTTTATTTCTCAAGATAATATTTCATGTAATCCTTTTGATACTGTACATATTATAAACAATACCAACCTGTACGGAGCGCCAAATGTAAAGTACACATGGTATTTTATGGATTCAAGTGGAAAATTGCTTAAAAATAACTTTAAGATCGGACCGACAAGTACCCCAAATATTAATTATGTACCAGGTAAATATGGTAAAATAACAGTTGCACTTGTGGCCTCCAGTTCCAATGGATGCAAAGACTCATTTTCCTCGGAATCCTTTATTTTCGTAAGCCATCCAAAAATTGAAATTTATTCCAGTAATAAATTTGATTGTTATGGTGATATATATGACCTTGAAGCTAAAACAACGCCAAACGACTCCGCAGATGACCCTTACACCTATACCTGGAAGTTCGAAAATGTATTGGACACTTCGATTGTTCTACGCCTTGATGGCACACCGGCAGGCCCCTGGAATGGGTTAGATTATCCTCCCGGAGTATACAACGTATTTTTAACAATACATGTTGGTAATAAATGCTCGTATACAGTAGAGAAGCCTTCATTTATGGTGATCTACGGAGACCAAACATATTATACGGTTTCAAAAAGAATAGGCTGCCCAGGCCTTACTACAACCGTAAATGTAGGCCCGGAAATAATATATCCGACAAATACACCCCATTTTTATAGATGGCGGGTAAAAGATCAATATGGTCAATCTAGTGGAATTGGGGTAACTATTGATGACTCAACGGCTAAAATTACAAATATCCATTTTGCGTCACCGGGTATTTTTAAATTAACCTTAATAACTTATGTGCTGCATGGCACAGATACATGCAAAACAGTATATGAGCAGGATAGCGCCATTAATGTTGGAATAAATATTTTATTTACCAAAAATGCGGCAAAATGTATCAATGATACAACCTTTTTAAATTGCCCTAACTCAGGAGTATTTAACTTAAAGTGGAATATAGAACCTCATCAATTTGTACACATTTTTCCTAATGACACTTCAAAAAATATTAAAGTAAAATTTGACAAAGACACTTGTTATGCTATTAACCTTTCCGGCAAAAAAAATATAGCCGGGGAGGTGTGCTCAGGTAGTTTTGATGATAAAATATGCTTTAGCAAATTGGTATCTTCATTTAATACTATAACTCCTGTTTTATATTGCGCACCTGCAACAGCTAAATTCGTAAACACGTCTTCAAAAACAGCCATTCACTATTTATGGAATTTTGGTGACGGCACTTCATTATTCACTGATAATAATACCATTATAGCTCATACCTATGTTCAATTTGTAAGAGGCGATTATGATGTTACCTTAACTGCATTTGACAGTATAGGCTGCGCGATTAGCGACACAGTAAAGAAAATTATTCATATTTCAGGACCTGTACCTGTTTTTGAGGCAATAAAAGACAAGGGATGTGATTCAATGCTTGTCTCTTTTAAAAATACCAGCTATAATGTACATAAGTATTATTTTTTCTATGATGATGGAGCGGTTCCCGATTCAATTAATCTGAACCCGCATAAATACGTCTTGCAGGATAAATCACTGGATTCCATAACATTTCATCCCGTTCTTCAATCAAAAGATGATACAGCATGTCCTGATTTTTATGTCGGAAATATTACAATATACAGAACGCCTACCGTGAGTTTTACGCAGGACAAAACGCAAGGTTGCATTCCTTTAACAGTCAGTTTTAATTCCACTACCACATTTGCTACATCCTGGAAATGGGATTTTGATAGTGATGGGATCATTGATGATTCTATACACCAAAACCCAATATTTACTTACACAAAATCAGGCAATTTCACTCCAACATTAGTAGTGCTAAACGGGAATACATGTGCAACAAAAGCTATCGGGGAAAGTATAAATATAGGAGCAAATGCAAATCCGGGTTTTCTCACTTCTATTCATAAATTTTGTGGTCCACAGGTAATTACATTTACAAATACAAGTTCAAAATATAAGCGTTTAGTATTTGATTATGGAGATGGCTCTGCACCGGATACCAATTTTATTGGAAAACATTTATATGGTTTTAATCCTGGTAAATATCCCGGAGATTCGGTAATTCTTTACCCTTCGCTTACTGCATATAATATTGGAGGCTGCCCATCAACTTTCACAGATACGATTGTTGTTTATAAATCCTCGGAATCTGGTTTCAAAGTGTCTGATTTATCAGGTTGTAATCAATTAACTGTTCTATTTACTGATACTACCAGGAACAGATATAATACGGAATGGGATTTTGATAATAATGGGGTTATTGATGCAAGGGGCAGAACGGCCGTATGGACATATTCACCTGGTATATACGCGGTTAAGATGCGATCTATTTCAGTGCATGGTTGTGTGGATTCAACTGTAAAAGTAAATCTCATTAATGTCGACGTAGCTCCCAAACCAGATTTCCGGGTTTCTGACAGTATTGTTTGTTATAATACCGCAATACAAATCTATAATCTTACACAACCTGCTTCTGTAGTTAAAAAATGGCAATGGATTGTCCATGATTCCTCATCTACAAATGATACTAGTTATGTACATGATCCTTTATTTAAATTTACTTCTAAAGGGTCAAAAACGATTCAACTTACAGTGACCGATAGTGTGGGGTGTACCAGCACGATAGAGAAACAGGACATATTTGTTGAAGACAACAAAGCCCCGACAAGTGTTAACCTTTTATATGTCTCTGTTAAAGATTCTCATTCCGTTATTATTGTATTTAGCAAAGCTGATAATAATAGGTTTAAAGCTTACAAAATAAACAGGATCGTAAACGGAACGGCGGTTGGGGTAGGAATGGTAACGGATATTAATGACACTTTTTTTATAGATAATGATACTGCAATTAATACTTTGAAATCAAGCTATTGCTATAGTGTTCAAAGCGTTAATGATTGTGATGCTTTATCATTTGCCAGTTTTACGCATTGTACTATTTTATTAAGCGGAGTGGACGTAAGCGGCCCTGTTAATGAACTCAGGTGGAGCTCTTATTTGGGCTGGTCTGCCAATTCATATCAGATACTTCGGGCAGGATCAGATGGTATTTATAAAATTATCGGTTCTGTGGATGGTAACGTATTATCTTATAATGATAGCGCTTTATGTGATGAAACTTACTGTTATAAAATACAGGCTACAAGTGTGCTTGGATATAATTCCAATAGTAATTCCATTTGCCTGGCTGCACTGTATAACAGGATAACTAGTACCATTTATATGCGCAATGTATCTGATTGGAATGACAGACAAATCAAAATAGATTGGGATACTACGGGCAGCAAGAATTTTGTAGCCTATTTAATTGATAGATATACCCATAATACAGGTTGGATTAATAATCTTGCGCTTGCATTAAACAACTCATACATAGATAATAATGTCGACATAAACGATAGCTTCTATGTTTACAGGATTAGAACTCTTGACAAGTGTGGTTATACTAACTCGCCCGGCAATAAGGGAAATTCAATACTGTTGGCTCAAAAAATTAATAACGATAATGTTGAACTAAATTGGAACCGCTATTATGGTTGGAGAAATAGTGTCAAAAATTACAAACTACAGGTTCAACTCAAAAACAAATTATTTACAACTATTGCAACTACAACAGACTCATTTTACACTGATGATTCTGTATATCATGCTATTGATACAGCTTACTGTTATAGGGTGATAGCGTATGAAAATACACCAGGTCAAGACAGCAGTATTTCCAATAAAACCTGCGCGATATTGCCATCAAAAATTTTTGTACCCAATGCATTTACTCCGGGAAATAACGACTCACTGAATGACCTGTGGAAGGTATCTGCTATATCAATTTATAATGCTGTGGGTCAAAAAATTAAATCCTTCAACACAAGAGTATTTAACAGATGGGGTACCCTTGTATTTGAAACAAATGATTTAAATAAAGGATGGGATGGAACTTTTAAAGGTAAAATAGTCCCAATAGATGTGTATATTTACCTAATAGATGCCGAGAGTTTGGATGGCAAGCAAGTGCATCTTAAAGGGAATTTGACCATTGTAAAATAAATTAATACCTTGAATACTAAAAATTTATACTTATTATTTGATTTGTAACTTTACTAAATATTGTATCATAATTTTTATTATTACCGGTTACTTATTGGTGACAAAAGATTCCTATGCCCAATGCAGCAATTTAGATTTTTCTGCCATTACGGCCACGGGCACGCGACAAGGTTGTATTCCTTTCGTTGTTGAATTTAAAGCAAAAGGTTTTGTTTCAGGCTCTACCTTTAAGTGGAACTTACAAAGTGGCTTTGTAACAGGAACTGATACTATAAAATGGGTATATTCCACAGCAGGTAAATACAAAGTACAAATGATTGTTACTCCTCCATCAGGAAGCCCATGTCCTGCTGTAGTTAAGGATACATTTATTACGGTTTTATCTCCACCTATTCCTGAAATGCGAATGTCTCAAAGCCCAACCGTTTGTGATGGTAGTTCCCCGGTATTTTTTGGCGATAGTACGCCAAATATAGCAAGCAGAAGCTGGATCATAGAGGGGAATAGTTTTTCGACTAAAAAAGTGATTTATATTTTTTTAGGCAGGGGTACAAAACAAATAATTTTAAGCCTCACGGATAGTTTTGGATGTAACGCAATCGCTTCAAATAATTTAAAGATTAATGACACCGTCCAGGTTGACATGTGCGCGGACATCACTGCCAATAATGCTACAAATGTAGTGGCACATTTTACTCCTGCCGTTGGTCCCCATCCATCAACCAGGCCAGTCATAAAATATACATGGAGTTTTCCGGGTGGTACTCCTTCCTCCGCTGTTACAACTTCTCCTTCAACGGTTAATGTAACCTATCCAGATTATTATCAAACGCACGATGTAACACTAGTAATCACGATGTCAGATGGTTGTACCTATACAATTTATCGAAAAGGATTTATTAGCCCATTTCTTACACCTGCTTTTAATGTCCTTTGTGTAAATCGGGAATATGGCGTAAGAGGAGACTTGAGTGACACGGGCAGGCATAATTATCTATTTAGCTTTCCAGGTGCATTCGGCATTTGTCAGATGGGCGGTCCAGGTGCAGCATTTTGGTACGAAGAGGCTGGTAATTACACGGCTTCAGTTACTTATTATTACAAAGGATTGGGCTGTCCCATAACTATAAATTATCCAAAATTTGCAAGGGTCAATGGCCCTAGAGCTGATTTCATCTCAGCTGACAACCAGATTTGTACCATGAAAGATACCGTACATTTTACCAATACAACGGACACTAGCTCTACGCCAAGCGTCAAATATACCTGGTATATAATGGACTCAGGATATTGCCCGGCTCCACTTTCATGTATGCCACCTCCCCCACCAAGTGGAGAGCATCCTGCCATTGAGCTTAAAAAACTCGGCATCAGTACCGGGCGTGATACTTTTTTTTCACCATCGGTATTTAACGGTTTGCAGGGTCGTTCATTCGGTGTAAAACTTGACGTAACAAGTACTACAGGATGCAAGGATTCTTTTATGCAATGCAAGTATATAACCATAGCACATCCTAAAGCAGATTTCCCTGTTAATAATATAGGGTGTTTTGGCAAGATAAACGGTATAAGTATTCCTTCAAAAGCAACGCCTCCACCGGGAAAAGCGCTTCAATATACTTGTAACTGGGAGATCAGAAGCGAATCACGCCCATTGGACACAGCACTCGCCAGCGGCACGACAGGTATATTCACTTGTGATGCACTTGGGGTGTATGATGTTTATCTGAAAGTATCCAATGGGCATTGCTATGGTGACACTTTCAAAAAAGCAGCGCTCACTGTAATTGGCGATAGTACAGGAATAACTGCATCTCCCCGGGCCGGGTGCATGTCACCACATTTTACAACAACTATCAGTGTGGCAAAACAATATTATTATCCTGTTGACCCAAATAATCCACCTCTGTATCATTGGACAGTGCCGCTTGAAGATAACGCCAATGTGTCATTTGAAGATCCTTTTGCCAAAACCACAAAAGTTACAATTTTACATCCAGGATGTTATACTTTTATCCTTGATGTTTTCACCATCCTTGGGAATGATACCTGCAAAGATGAATACATTGAGCCTAATCTCATTTGTGCTGGAGTCACTGTCTTTTACGAAGTAGATGATCGAAAATGCCCGGGTGATACCATAAATGTGACCAACGTGAGCGATAAAGCCGCGTTCAATTTTAAATGGAACATTACCCCCGCTTCTTTGGCACAAATACTTCCAAATGATACAGCAAAGAATATTAAAATAGTATTTAATGCGGCAGACACTTGTTATTTTTTGCAACTCATAGCTTCGAAAATTGTAAATGGCAACGTTTGCACAGATACATTATTACAACAAGTTTGTATGCCGCCTCTGAGAACTAATTTCTTTACGACTACTCCATCTCTTTATTGTGCACCAACAATCGGAAGATTTTATGACCCTGTACATCATGGGGATTCATCCCAATTTCCCATAAAATATCTTTGGGATTTTGGTGATGGAGATACGCTTGCAACTAACAATGATTCAGTGGCTCACGTTTATACCACCTTACAAAAAGGAAATTATGACGTGAAGCTTACAGTTAGTTATAAAGATGGATGCAGCTACACTATTGTCAAACCGGCCATAGACGTAGTCGGTCCAGTACCACACTTTAGTATGGATTCAAAAATCGGCTGTGACAGTACGACTGTCCAATTTAATAATACCAGTAAAAATGTTAGTTCATTTTACTTCTTTTATGGTGATGGAACGCCCGTATTAACAACGAATCCAGGCATTCACAAATATGTACTGCAGGATCCAAGGATTGATTCTGTCACATATTACCCTACCCTAATTGAAACTGATGATACGGTATGTAAAGTTTTTTATAAAGACACGGTTAAGGTATATCGTATCCCGGTAGATGCCCAAATTAAAACTGACAACACTTACGGATGCGTTCCGCTAACGGTTCATTTCCATGCGGTATCAAGAGCAGGAAACAGTTGGCGATGGGATTTTGATGGCGATGGGAAAATCGATGATTCGACGCATAAAGATTCTGTATTTACTTACAAAACCCCTGGAAAATATACGCCCACTTTAACTATTAGTTTCCAGGGCCATTGTGCTTTTACTATCAATAGTTCACCCATTGAAGTTACTCCGGTCTCTGGCGCCGGTTTTGTTCCTTCTTCATTCAATTTTTGTGGCAATCAAAGTGTAAGTTTCAAAAACACTACTAAAAATGCGGCCAAATATATTTTTGATTATGGTGACGGTACACTTCCTGACACTGATTTAATATCCAATCATAAATATCTATTCAATGCGCCGAATGACTCCATAGATTCAATTCAATTTATTCCTAAAATTATAGCTATAAATGGTGCCGGATGCAGTGATACTTTCAAAACTGTTTTAACTGAATATAAAGCGCCTGTGGCAGGGTTTAAGTCTTCTTTAGTTTCAGGTTGCAGTCCTTTGAAAGTTCATTTTTCCGATACAAGTTTATACAGTTCCATCGCTGAATGGGATTTTGATAATGATGGTAAAATTGATGCCAAAGGAAAAGAAGTTGATTGGGTATATAGTCCCGGTTTATATACGGTTAAACTCCGCTCCATTTCTAAACACGGTTGTGTTGATTCAGTTGTAAAAGTTAATTTGATTGAGGTAAATGAACCTCCAAAAGCAGGTTTTTCCGTTTCGGATTCTACTGTTTGCTACCGGAATTCGGTACACTTTACAGACCTTTCTTTTCCTACTGAAAATTTAGTGAACTGGCATTGGAATTTTGGAGACTCACTTGCGCCTTTCCAAAGCAGCAACCAGAAAAACCCGTCTTTCAGGTATTATTCTCCAGGTTGGCATACCGTAACCCTCACTGTAACTGATGACAAGGGCTGTACCAGCACTACAAGTAAACGTGCTGTTTTTGTTGATGACACTATCCCGCCACCAAATATCACCCTGCTTTTTGTTTCTGTAATTGATACCAACAGCCTTTTAATAACCTGGAAAAAGAGCCATTATCCTCTTTTTAAATCTTACAGGATCAATCGTTTGGAAAACGGAAAACCGGTGCAAATATTTTCAACAACTGATGTGAAAGATACCGTATTTATTGATCAC
>Ga0207018_1096_pt1 | contig 14664 bp, 4 predicted proteins | sample Alteio_BWMinCont_52_FD_153476 | JGI IMG/M metagenome (GOLD analysis project Ga0207018, IMG submission 153476) | Enriched cells from forest soil in Barre Woods Harvard Forest LTER site, Petersham, Massachusetts, United States -... | ecosystem: Environmental > Terrestrial > Soil > Temperate forest >...
GCAATGAATTGTTTAGTCATATCAACTGTGGTTGGACAGAATTTAGTTTTAAATCCTAGTTTTGAAGATATTACTTTTAGATGTCCTCATGAGATCGGTCAAATAAATGCATGTCAGAATTGGATTTCTCCAACGGATGGTTCTACAGATTATTTTAATGACTGCGATACATTAATTGTAAATCCTACGAAAAATATATATTTTGGATACCAAAAACCCAAAACAGGACATGCCATGGCTGGAATATTTTGCCTTACCACTGGGTACGATTATAGAGAATACCTTGAGGGAGAACTAAAATTGCCATTAATTGCTGATAAAACTTATTTTGTTAGTTATTATGTTAATCTAGCTTCTATTAATAAAGATACAAGCAAGGATTATTCTCATGCAGCAATATCAAATTTTGGAGTTTATTTTTCATCGCTAGAAATAGATTCGCCTGCAACTATTTATCATCTAAATATTAGCCCTCAAATTGAAAATCGAAATTCTAATATTTTAAAAGATACTGCCAATTGGGTTCAGATTACTGGACAATATAAAGCTAAAGGTGGTGAACAATTTATAATAATAGGGAATTTTAAGATTGACGTTAAAACCAATGCGGTGTCATATTTTAATAATAATGTAAATTCATATTATTTCATTGATGACGTTTCAGTAATTCCAATTGAAAATGTTCAATTTTTAAAAGATACATTTTTTCTATGTGACGGGCAAAACAAAATAAAACTTGGGGGAATAAATGATTCAGTTGGAAATTGGAATGATAGTATTACAAGAGATAGTATTATTGTTCAAAATCCAGGGAAATACTGGAAAATAATCGATGAAAATGGGATAATTAAAGTAGATACAATATTAGTATTCAGATTAGATTGTACCTGCCGTAGCTATGTCCCAAATACTTTTACTCCAAACAACAACAATATAAATGATACTTTTATAGCCGTTGGAAGTTGCCCAACTTCCGAAGTTTCCATGAGTATTTATAACCGATGGGGGGAATGTATATTCAAATCAAATGACCTAAATACTGGATGGACTGGCGAGTTTAGAGATTTACCTTGTCCCGAAGGCGTCTACTTATATCAAATAAATCTGAAATACGTTGATGGGACATCAGAATTGAAAAAAGGAAAAGTGATGTTAATCAGAAATAGCCAGTTCTGATCCAACGACCTCCAAATTTTGCACGATGTAATTTAGTGCAGCCTTCTACAATCAAAAACCAACAACGATCAACTAACAACGATCAACCAACAACGATCAACCAACAACTCCTACTTCAGTACCTCCCTGCTTATCACCATCTTCTGTATTTCACTGGTGCCTTCGCCAATGGTGCATAATTTGGAATCGCGATAGAATTTTTCTACAGGGAAATCTTTGGTATATCCATATCCACCAAATATTTGAACGGCATCGGTTGAAACACGAACTGCCACTTCAGAAGAATAATATTTCGCCATTGCGGATTGCAGGGTAACTTTTTCGCCACGGTTTTTAAGGTCTGCGGCCTGCATTATCAATAATTCTGATGCTTCAAGCTCAGTTTTCATATCAGCTAGCTTAAAGGATATTCCCTGGAAATTTGATATGGGTTGATCAAATTGCTGGCGTTCTTTCGCATATTTCAAGGCAGCTTCATAAGCGCCTCGCGTGATACCTAATCCCAAGGCGGCTATGGATATTCTGCCACCATCAAGCACCTTCATTGACTGGATGAAGCCATCGCCAACTTTACCTAGTACATTTTCATTGGACACGCGGCAATTATCAAAAAGAAGTTCAGTTGTTTCTGAAGCTCTCATTCCAAGTTTATTTTCTTTACGTCCTCCAGCAAAACCGGGTGTCGTTTTTTCAATAACAAAGGCCGTCATGCCATGACTATCTCGTTTTTCACCTGTTCTAGCAATTACAACCGCTACATTACTACTTATACCATGAGTTATCCAGCATTTTGCGCCGTTCAATACCCAGTCATCACCGTCTTTCACTGCAAGGGTTGACATATTCATGGCATCACTTCCTGTATTGGGTTCCGTAAGCCCCCAGGCACCTATCCATTCTGCTGTTGCAAGTTTTGGTAAATATTTTCTCTTTTGTTCTTCATTGCCAAACTGCATAATATGCCCTGAACATAGTGAATTATGCGCAGCTACGCTTAGGCCAATGGAAGGATCTATTTTAGAAATTTCATCAATTACAGTTACATATTCAAAGTAGCTAAGACCCGCACCTCCATATTCTTCTGGGATAAGAACTCCCATGGCGCCGATCTCGCCAAGCTTTTTAAACATTTCCACGGGGAAATGCTGGCTTTCATCCCATTCCATGATAAAAGGACGTATATATTTTTCCCCAAATTCCCGAATGGACTGGGCGATCATTTTCTGATTATCAGTATAATTAAAATCCATAGCTGCAAAGATAGGGAAAAAGTCGTCAGTCGTCAGTCGTCAGACGTCAGACGAAAAAGGCAAGATTTCGCAAACCCAGAAGATTCATTGACACTCAGCGAAATCCTTTAATCCGTTTAATCAGCGATTCAGAAATTTTAGTTTACACTCAAATAGGGGCTCATCTTAGTAAAGGCCTTATCGTCAATTGCAATTATTTTCTTTAAGTCTTCCACTGCTTTAAAAGGGCCATTAGCCTCACGGTATTTAACAATAATATTCGCCAGTTTATATCGGATATATGGGTTTTGGTTAAGTTCTTGAGATGTTGCAGAATTGATGTTTAAGCGATGAATATGCATTTTAGTAATAAAAACCTGGCTTTGGATATATGCGTATCGCTGTTCATCTATGCCATAGATATCAAGTAACTGATTCTTATTCACAAAGCATCCCAACCTGGAACGCATGGATAATATCCTGGATGCAAATACAGGTCCTATTCCTTTAATGGAAAGAAGATCAAGTGAATCCGCCTTGTTTAAATCAACTTGTATTTCAACTGGAGTTTTGATATCAGATGAAATAACGATAAATGGTTTTAAGACATTAAATTCATCAGTTGTGAGGCCGTAAATCCTGCTTAAATCGTCAGGTTTGTAAAAATGACCACCTTTTTCACGATAATGGATAATGTGAGAAGCAATTAGTTTAGATATACCCAGGTTTATAAGGCCATCTTCAGAAATTATATTTGGATCGAAATTAACCAGGGTTGTCTTAGTGTGTAAAGACGAATCTTGCTGATCGATAGCTGAATCTGTATTATTTGCGATTAAACTATCAAATTGCCTGGTGGAGGCACTAATAGCATAGTTCTGTTTAGGGAGGATGTATATCCAAATAAATTGAAGACCAAAAAGAAAAATGATAATAAAAATTAACGCCAATATGCCTATTTCTTCCTTTCGGTTTAGATCAAAATAGTCTTTAAGCCATTTCATTTGGGGAAGTTTGGTTTTCAGGATTAAATAAAGGCAGGCAAATGTAATTTTAATTATGGTTTTAAACTCATTATTGAGCCAATCGCTGTTAAAAAGCTTTTTATTTGTTCTTAATCTTCAAAAAATTACCCAGGCAACCTTTTAGATTGCTGGTTCGTCTTATAATACAAATGGCAACAATTTATGGGAGAGGAATGTATTAGCCAATCGTTTATTCAATATTAAGAGAATTAAATGACGATTGATTGACTAATCTTTAGGGCAGGGGAACACACCATTTAAATTTAAAAGACAGAATTAATGATGAGATATTAAATAATATCATTATATTTAAACTTTTTAAAAAGGGTTTGGATGCCAAAATTTTACAAACTGCCTTTTTGTGTTTTAATTTGCATTTTTCTGATATTAATCAGTAATGTGGCTTTCGCTCAGCCAAAAGCAGATTTTGCCGTCTCAAATGTTTCCGGATGTAGTCCTCTTTCGGAAACTTTCACCAATTTAACAACTGGTGGTACCGCGCCTTATTCCTGGTTCTGGAGACTTGATAATTCAAACACTTCAATTTTAAAGAACGCAGCGGCAATTTATATTACACCAAAAGTTTATAAAATTACTTTAATCGCAACAGATGCAAAGGGCAATAAAGATTCAATCACAAAATCTATTACTGTTTTTGCAAATCCAAAAGCATCAATTAAATCTGATGTTACTACAGGTTGTCCTACCTTAAATGTTACTTTTAATGATAATAGTACTGCCGGTTCAACTGCAATTGCAAGCTGGTTGTGGGATTTTGGAGATGGAAATATTTCAACATCACAAAATCCACCACAGCATGCCTATTCAAAAAGTGGAAAATACACGGTTTCTCTAAAGGTGACAGATAAAAATGGATGCACCAGTTCCGTTATTTTAGCAAATTATATAAATGTTTTGCTTCCTCCTGTGGTTAGTTTTACGGCAAATCCAACAACATCATGTTCACCACCATTAACTATAAATTTTTTATCGACTGTTATTTCATCATCTACAGTGTCATATTTTTGGGATTTTGGAGATGGAACATTTGGTTCTGATGCTACTCCAACCAAGATATATTCAACTAGTGGGATATTTACGGTAAGTCTAACTTGTACGGATGCATCAGGTTGTGTTACTAAATTTGTTAAAAAGGATCTCATAAACATCGGCACACCAGTTCCTTCTTTCAAAGCAACTCCAAATAAGGGTTGCGCTCCACTTTTCGTAAAGTTTGCAAACAATAGTACAGGATATGGGAATTCCTATAAATGGGACTTTGGGGATGGTGGAACCTCAAACGCTGTTCTTCCCACGCATACTTTTTTGGCAGGAAATTTTACTGTTAAACTTGCAGTTATAAGTCCAATTGGATGCACAGACACAGCATTTGGGCTAATCCAGGTATCAAACGGCTTTATAGCATCATTCAATGCTGATTCTATAGCGTGCGAAAATGGATCTGCAGTATTATTTCAAAATACGAATAAGCATGTAAAATCTGTGCACTGGGATTTTGGTGATGGCATAACAGATTCAGGCTTTATAGCATTTCACAGTTATTCAAAACGGGGTCATTACACTATTAAAATGACTGTAAATGATAGTTTTGGATGCACAGAATCTATAACAAAGATCAAGTATATCGATGTAAAAAAAATGATAGCCGTTATGGATCCGCCCTTTACAGAAGGATGTGCTCCTTTAACAATTCATTTTACGAACAATTCTCACGGTGATGATAGTATAGTAAGTGTGAAATGGAATTTTGGTGATGGAGGTACATCAAATGCTCTGCAAGATGTATATCACACTTATACGGATACAGGTGAATTTCATCCAACCATTACTGTTACCTCAAAAAACGGGTGTACTTCAACAGAATCCGTTGAAGTAAAAGCAGGTACAAAACCGAGGGCCAATTTTACAGGTGGCCCATTTAAAGGTTGCTGGAGCCAAATTGATATGGATCATTTTACAAACACGACAAATATTGGTTATCCTGTAAAAGCAGACTCATTTTTTTGGCCACAATTGTTAGATTGGGCTCCTTATATTGTTTGTGGAAGTTATGATGTGACACTGATAGCTTATAATAATGGGTGTGCAGATACCATTACAAAGAAAAACTGGGTTACTACTCTAGGGCCTTGTCCAAGTATACCACCATTAGGAGGTGGCAGTGGCGGTTGCATTGTAAATAAAATAAGCTTCACAGATAGTTCGAAGAGCACGACTAAAATAACTTATTATTTTGGAGATGGTGATACCTCATCACAACATAACGTTATACATACCTATAAGCCTGGTAAATATAACCCTTATGAGGTTATTTATGACTCCGCAAGTGGTTGCCGGGATACATTTGAATTAGATGGTGGAGGGGTTGGAGGTACCGGAATTGTAATTCCAAAGCCCTGGCTTTTTTCAATAAAACCTTTGAATCCGACAAATGCGTGTGCGCCGCTGACGGAAACTTTTGTTTTGAGAACAAATAATTTCGGGAAATATACTGTGTACTATGGAGATACCGGGAGTGAATATATAGATGAAACATATGATACTTCAGCCAGAACATTGGCACATACTTATACGGTTCCCGGTTCTTACCAGGTGGTAGTTGTAGGAGTTAATTTAGCGAAATGTGCATTATTTGATTCTATGCCTCAAATAATTCATGTTTTTCAGCCAAAAGCCAGTTTCTCTGTAGACAAGACAAAAGGTTGTGTGCCATTTACAATTCAGTTAATTGATTCATCAACTAATGACACGACCATTGCATCCAAAGAATATGATATGGGGAATGGTGACGTAGTAAAAATTACATCACGACTCATGAGCTATACCTATAAGACTGTTCCTAAAGATCAACACAAAGGATATAGAATTATTTTAAAAGTGAATGGGAAATATTGCAGCACAGCTGATACGCTAAAAGTATACCCTATTGGAGCGCATTCGACAATACTTACATACGACAATGCGACCTGCGATTCAGTTCAATATCAATTTTATCATTTGGACGCGGGAATAGCGCCATTTTCTTATTTTTGGGATTTTGGAAATGGTGATACTACCAGGGTCATTGACCCTTCACATTCATTTCCACCCGGAACATATACTGTGAAATTGCAAGTTAAAGACTCCTTTGGCTGCATTGATACGACTTCAACCCGATTGAATATTACCACTAACAAGTCTGATGCAGATTTTAGTATTAATGTTGCTCAAAGCACTTGTCCACCATTCACCGTAAAGTTTACTGATTTATCAAAGTTCTCAACTTATGGCTCTTATAGCTGGAACTGGGACTTTGGCGATGGAAGTGCAAGTACTGAAGAAAACCCGAGTAAGGTCTATTATGTAGCAGGCAATTTTAATATCAGTTTAACAATTACTGATGCGTTAGGATGTCAATATACAATTACAAAGCCTAACCTGATTAAAATCAAAGGCCCAAGGGGAGAATATTCTTTTGATGTTACAAGTGGTTGTGCACCGCTTAAAGTGCACTTTTCAGCTTTGTCAACAAATGCAAGTAAGTATTCGTGGGATCTTGGAGATGGAACTATCGGATCAGGAGATACATTAACCCACGTGTATAAAGATCCTAAACATTACCTGCCTCTGCTTATTTTAAGTGACAGTTCCGGTTGTACTTATACATTACCGCCAAAGGACACCATTTTTGTATACGGACAACCAAAATCTGATTTCACTTTTGATACTGCATGCTCTGGTCTTCCAATTCATTTTCAGGATCTCTCTGACCCTGTTTCCGGGACCCTGAATACATGGAACTGGGATTTTGGTGATGGTGGAGCAGGTGCAGGCCCTAATCCTATACATACCTATATAAAAAATGGGTTCTATCCCGTTACTCTCACAACATCCAACAGTTTTGGATGCAATGGCGCGGCCCAAAAACCTGTGAGAAGCGGCAGTATCATAGCAAATTTCAAGATTCCGTATTCAGGATGCCTTGGCTCATCAAACCAATTTACGGATCTTACGCTAAGTAAATCATCAATTGTGTCATGGCTTTGGCTTTTTGGAGACGATAGCATTTCTGCCCTTCAAAATCCTATTCACTCTTATCTTAAAAAAGGACTATATCCAGTTTCACTCTACGTAAAGAATTCAATTAACTGTTCCGATTCTTTAAAAATGAATGCATCAATTATAATAGGGGATACTGTACCACCACCTGCGCCGGTTTTTTATAGGGCGTCAGTGGTAGATGATCATTCGGTCGAAATTGATTTTAGTAGATTTAAGGATATAGATTTCGGTAAATATGTGATTTACATGCGGAACAGTTCTGGTAGTTTTGTTGCTATCGACTCATTAACAAATCAAAATGATACAACCTATATAGTACATAACCTTAATACACTGCAAAATTCATATTGTTTTCATGTTGTGTCAGTAAATGTATGTGGATTTAGATCAGTTGCAAGTCCTGATCATTGTACGGTTAATCTCACAGCCAGCCCTGGAATAAATGAAGCATTTCTAAAGTGGACACCTTATATCGGCTGGGATGTAGCTAAATATAAAATATACAGGCAAACCAGTATTCCAATGGTTTTTGGTTTTATAGATTCCGTTCCGGGTAATCAATTAAGCTATACTGATACTACTGTGCTATGCTATATGCCAATGGTATACAAAGTGGAAGCATTTGAAAACGGGGGTAACAGGCAATTGTCCTGGAGTGACACCAGTGCGACAATTCCTGTCCATATACCAAATGTTCCGGCAACAGAAATAATAAGGGCAACTGTAGTTGAGAATAAAAATGCACTCATAGAATGGAGAGAAAGGCCAAATGCCCATGTAAAGAATTTTATACTTGAAAAATCCAGTGATGGTATAAACTTTCAGGCAATTGACACGTCTATAAATCCAAACACATTAAATGGAACCGATCAAAAAGTTGATGTACAAACTAATTCATACACCTATAGGATTAAAATTATTGATAGTTGTGGAGATATAGGGCAATACAGTAATATTGGGAAAACGATACTATTAAGAATTGATACAACACCTGATATTTTGCCTGAGCTAAAATGGAGCTCATATAAATTCTGGTCTGATGGTGTAGCTTACTATGATATTGAAAGAAAAGACGCTAATAATAATTTTATATGGCTTGCGCAATCCGGTACCGGGGTTGATACCGAATTTGTAGATAATATTACGGACCTCAATAGTTTACCCGCTTACACATATCATGTAATTGCGCATCGGAATAATAAAAATAATGGTGGCAATACCAGTATGAGTAATGATGTTACACTTCATCCCCATTCAAGAATATATGTGCCAAATGCTTTCACGCCTAATAATGACACACATAATGATTCTTTCTTTGTAAAAGGCATGTATATCAAAGATTTCCATATGAGAATTTTTGACCGTTGGGGTACCAAGGTTTTCGAATCAAACAAGATGCAGGAAAAATGGGGTGGAGATTTTGGTAAAGGCACTCCTATCCAGGATGCGTACAGGTATCTTATTTACTATAATGGCGTTGACGGTAATGCCGGCTATTTGAGCGGGTGGGTAACGGTGTTGGAATAGCGTTGATAGTTGATAGTTGATCGTTGATCGTAGTTGGTTGAGTGAACTTTCCAATTCCGTCGAGCAACCTTTCTGCCCAATATTTCGTCAGATTATTACAGGATTCAATTTGAAAATTATCTAAAAGTTTAGATTGAAAGCCGGAACAATTTCGTGGAAATTATTACCGATTTGTGAAAATTAATAATGCGGCTAAAAATGAATGGTCGGGATATTTATATCTCCTAATATTGCTTTGCTTCATCCCCTGGCAATCAAAAGCACAGGGTATTTCTCCTCCAAATGATAATTGTTCAAATGCTTCAGTAATCGCTATCAGTAATAAGGGTTACGGATACGGCACATTTTCTTCTTTGAAAATAAATCTGAAAAATGCAACCCGGCAATCAGGAGAAAGCTTTACGCAACTTCATTTTTACTCAGGTCAGGATATCAAATCTGCCTGGTACAAGTTTAGTATCCCCGTACACAGGCAGGTTATTGTGCAACTAAGGCAAAAAGATACCCTGATAAACCAAAATGCTGTTGGGTTTGCTGTTTACAGGGCGGACAATTGTTTGCCTAATCTTGGTGAAATAACCAATAAACTACCAGCGATAAGCAAATTTGGTGCTTCTGAAAATACTTGCCTTGATCCTGGCGATTATATGATCCAGGTCTGTGCCAACCAATCAGCAAATGATACAATCTGGATAGATCTTGGTGTTGCAGGAGCATCAGATGCGAACTATGATGTTGCAAAAAATGCCTTTAATATGGGCGTGGTGCAAGGGATAGCTAAAATGACTTACGATGTTGGTTGCTTAAGCATTGATAGCCTGAATGAAGTATGCAGTGGTTTTGGAGCAGGAGATTCAGCTTATAATCAAACGGCATGGGCAGTTTTTAAAACGCCGGTATACTCTGATGCCTTTAATTTTTCTTTTACAATAAATAATAAATATAGCGCTGATTCGATGTTCGGCTATAAACTTTACGAAGGAAATGCAACCACTGGAACCCCTCTAAAGCTAATTGGCTCATGCAATGTCATAAAAATACCTTCTTCCGCCACGGGGCCTTCCTATAATTATATATATCCCGGAAATAGGGTTTTTTGTAACGTAAAACAAAACACTACCTATACGTTACAAATATTCTCTTGGGCATATGCGCAGTATAGCATGACACTTACGGTATCTGATTTTGGTCAGGATACAACGAGAGCATCTGATCCTAAACATTTGCCTGGTGCTTATAAGCTTGGATCAATAAATTCGGGTGCAACTGCATCCGTTTTTGATTTCATTGCTTGTAATGCGAGGATGAATCTGCATCAATGTGGTTCTATAATGCCGCCGTATATTGTTGATAGCTTTTACGAAACAAATTCTCTTAATAATTCACACTACTACATCAAAGACACTTTGAATCTATGTACCTGGCTGACATTTAATATCAAAGAGGCAGGAATCATAAATATCTCTTCAGACTTTACCACCTGCCCTTATGAACCATATCTTCCGAGGTATTTTATACTTTACAAAGGTGATGCTACCCTTAATTGCAACTTGCCCATAATCTTCCAGGCAGGAGGTCCAAACGGTTTTGGTAATATTTGTTTAGAACCTGGAACATATAGTTACCAGGTACTAACCTATACAGAAAGGAATTTGTATTCAGATTTCTGTTATGATGTCGACCTTGGAAAAACAGTAGTAACTACTTTAAATTTTAACGCAAAAGTAACTACGCCACCATCAAAGTACCACTTGCCACCTAAGGCACAGGACATCGGAGATATTTCTCCCACACTCAAATCAAAAGGAATAGTTTACGGGAATTATGATTATTTTGATTCGATTGTACAAATTGATACTATTACCGGATATGCTAATTATGGTTATTTTCTTTACAGGCAATTTTACCTGAGTACCCCAGCTCATATACAAATAAAAAATGAACATGTTGCCCCTCCAGAAGTGGGTGATCAGCAATGGGATGGCGCATTATATGCAGGTAAAATTACGGATGGTATCAGTACATTGAAAAGTGTATCAAATGGTTTTAGGGATCCCAATTCCGGGGATTATTCTACTGACACTTGTTTTTTTAGATCTTGGTGTACAAAACTCCCAGTGGGCTGGTACACAGTTCAAAGTAGATATAGCAACAATCTATGCTATCTTACTTCCATTCCTGCCAATAACATAGCCATTGATACTTTTGCTTTTTGCAAAACATCATCCTATAACACGCCTGCTAAAGCCGGGCTGATAAATAACCTGACTGCCTTAGGACCAGGCGTATATAGCTTGCCGGTTGGTTGTATAAGTTGCAGTAATGATACACCTTTTACTGAAAAAATAAAACCTTGTAAAGAATATAAATTAGATTCTCCTTACACGCATATTGGCTATTTTGTATTCAATCTTAAGCAGGAATCATATGTCGTTTTATTTGGACTCTCTTATTGGCTCGATGCCAATTATTTACTTTACAGAGGTAATGCAAACCAGGATTCTTCCATACTTGGAGATCCTTCGAAATCAATTAAACCATGCCAAAACTCTAATGAATTTTGCAGGCTGCAACCTGGTGAATATACAATTGTCGGGTTTTACAACAGTGTAAGCAGTTCTTCCTATGGCGGAACAATATATATTGATCAAACAGTGTATTCAAAATTTGATTATGCCTCGAATGCCTGTGATCTTGGAATGATACCAATGGATGGGTCAATCATTACTTCCCCAACCGATTATATAGGATGCACAACAGGGGCCTCTAAGTCAGATCCGGGATTTTATTCAAATGATACTTCCGTATTGTATTATGGTTCAGGCAAAAGTACGGTGCCTTATCCCATGCCAGCCAATTATAATAAGACTGATGTGATTGATTCTATGGGAAGGCACGTTCCACGAAATGTACTCAGAAATATCTGGTACACTTTTACGATGGTGGGTATTGGGGATTTTAATATCCAGGTATTCGAAAAGAATGATGCCGGGAGTATTCTTACCAACTATTTAAATAGTAGTGCTGTTTACAAATCAAATAAAAATGGAAATATACCTTTTAAGAATCTCGTTTCAACAAAACAAGTTGATTCTACATTCGGCCAGGGACTTCAATATACACCTTATGACCAGTTTACCCAAAATTTTACGCCTCCTTATTTGAAAGCCGGTTGTGACACTAGCAGGTATTACATGGTTTTATACGACAATCAAAATTCCGGATATTTAAACCATCAATACTATATATCAGTTTCCTATAATGGGTCTAATTACCCCCAGGCTGGTGATTATTGTACTAATGCGATACCTATGACGCTTAACGGTATTGGCGATGCTATTGGAACAGCTACAGTAAATTGCCATACTACTGGTGAAAGTTTTGGAGAGGATGGTTCCAATATGGGTTGCCTTAATGGTGTAAAACCATATAAAACTACCTGGTTTAAAGTGACCCAAACTCAAAGCAATAAGGCAGATCTTACTTTCAGGATCATAAATAGGACTAATGCACCTACTAACGAAATAAGTTATCGGGTTTTATACGGTAATTGTGATGCCATGACACCAGGGCCCTGTGTATCAGATGCCAATGCGTCTTTTACACTTGACTGTATGGGGAAAGGTGATTATTATATTCAAGTTTCAGAACCTGTTTCAGCTTCAGGCCAAATATTGCTTTTAGCAGGAGGCGCCAATCCGGCTTATCCAGTTTGCAAACCCGCAAGTCTTTTCCAGCCGCTGGCAAATTTTTATACTACCGGGGGCTGCAATGGTTCTCCCATAAACTTTGTAAACCTTTCTTCAGCAGGAAATGATATTAAATATTACTGGAATTTTGGAAATGGCAAGACAAGTACCATCAAGTCCCCAATAATAACATATAGTTCTTCAAAAAGCATTGATACATTTTTGGTGACACTTTTAGTGAAGGATACCGTTCATGGCGCTGATGATAGCCTATCATTACCGGTTTATGTTTTTAAAGATCCGGTAACCCTCAAGGTAATTCATAGTGTTACAACTAATTGTACATCTCCAGTACAATTAACAGCTTTGTGCAACTACTCAAATGCATTATTTTACTGGACTCCGGCTTCTTTGCTTGATAATGCCTATATTTCAAATCCAACAGCAAGTGTTTCAAGAGATACTACATTTTATTTGACTGTGGTAGCGGAAGGTTGCACCCTTTATGATAGTGTAAGAGTTAAAATAGATCAAAAACTGGTTATTGGCAATGATTTCGGCTTCTGCAAAGGTAACACCGAGACGCTTATAGGACCACCGGGATATTATAGTTATACCTGGACCGATGGCAAAATTAAATATACTACGGAAGATATTATTATAACAAAGCCCGGAAAATATTCATTGATTGCTCAGACAAACAGGGGATGCTCTGCAACAGATACAATTACCATAAATGGCACAGCAACTGATAGTATAAAACTTGGCCGTGATACAACAATCTGTAGTGGTACTCAACTTAAAATTAAAATACCATATCAGGGGAGATACTTATGGAATACGGGCGATACAGACCAAACTATAACTGTAAATAAAAGTGAGATATATACAGCAATTATTAAGCTCGGCGCCTGTACATTATATGGTAATATCAATGTTTCAATTCAGCCATTTCCACTTACAAATACCGGAAAGCCTGATACTTCTTTTTGTATAGGGGATAGTGCAATCCTCGCAGTTGGCTACTTGACTGGAACCCGTTATCGATGGTCAACTGGTGATACTTTGAATTTTATTACGGTTAAGAAGTCAGGCACTTATTCGTTGCAAATAAGTAATGGACATTGTGATACGACTTTAAATAAAGTAGTAACCGTAGAGCCAATTCCTAACCCAAATCTTGGAAAGGATACAAGCGCTTGCAGAAAATTTTCTAAAACCTTGGATGCAGGACCGGGATTATCTTATAAATGGTTCCCGTATGGTGAAACTACGCGGGAAATAATAGTGAATGCAGAAGGTAAATATGCGGTATTAGTATCGAATGGCATCGGTTGTGAAAAGACTGATACTATAATGCTTACCATGCATTGTGAAGATGCTACTTTATTCGTTCCCAATAGTTTTACGCCAGATGGAAACGGGAAAAATGATATTTTTAAGGCTGAAGGTACTCATATCGGTCAATTTAAAATGTCAATTTATAATAGATGGGGGGAGCTTATTTTTGAAAGTAATGATATTAATAATGGGTGGGATGGGACTTTTAGAAAAATGGCTTGCCCAATGGATGTTTATTTGTGGGTAATTGATTACACAGGATTGAGTTCTGAAAAAATGAAATCAGGAACAGTTACCTTATTAAGATAATAATATAGGGTTCAATTTTGTATTGTATCAATTTTTCAATAAAATCACCGCGATTGTTTTTAATTTGAACAACTTCATTTTTCTTCAGGCAACCTTTTATTCTATTACATCGTCTATTAATAAGAACGTGAAGGAAAGAAATAGGAGCCTATATTTCAATTATTTTTGCTGGGTGCTATACTCTCCTTCATTCTAAAAAGGAAGATTATTGAGCTGAATGTATTGAAATAATCCTTATATTTATACTTTTATAATAGTTCGGATGCCAAAAATTGACAAACTTCTCCAATGTGTCTGGACATGCAT
>Ga0207018_1097_pt1 | contig 14616 bp, 16 predicted proteins | sample Alteio_BWMinCont_52_FD_153476 | JGI IMG/M metagenome (GOLD analysis project Ga0207018, IMG submission 153476) | Enriched cells from forest soil in Barre Woods Harvard Forest LTER site, Petersham, Massachusetts, United States -... | ecosystem: Environmental > Terrestrial > Soil > Temperate forest >...
GAAGAGAAGGTTCTTTACATCAATCGATGTTCGAAAGTGGTCAAGGGCGGACGAAAATTCAGTTTTTCAGCTTTGGTAGTCGTCGGTGATGGCCAAGGACATGTAGGATACGGTTTTGCGAAAGCGAACGAAGTTTCAGATGCCATCCGAAAAGGGACAGAAGCTGCTCGAAAAAATGTGTATACCATTGAAATGGAAGGCACAACCATTCCCCATGAAGTTTGCGTTCAGTGGGATGGAGCGGTTGTTCTTTTAAAACCTGCGAAGGCTGGAACAGGCGTTGTTGCAGGATCTAAGAGTCGGTCCGTTTTAGAGCTAGGCGGAGTAAAAGACGTCGTTGCGAAAAACCTCGGATGCAGCAATCCATCGAATCAGGTGAAAGCGATTTTTGAGGCTTTTGCGCAATTAAAAAATAGAGAAGAAGTTCTTTCCGAACGAAAAGGGCAACATCATGGTTAATTTATCAGAACTTTCTAACACCTCTCGCCCAACAAAAAAGGTTCAGAGAATTGGTCGCGGAGTAGGATCGCATAGAGGCGGTCATGCGGGTCGCGGCGGCAAGGGAGACAGCCATCGTTCAGGTTATAGAAAGCGTTTTGGGTATGAAGGGGGTCAAGTTCCCTTATACAGAAAACTGCCTATTCGAGGTTTTACTAGAGGGCTTTTTGTGAAGCCGTCTGCTGCCATTTCTTTGGCTAAAATCGAACAGCACTACAATGATGGTGAAGTTGTCAATATGGCAACTCTCCGCGAAAAGGGTTTGATTGCACGTAGGCTTCCAGGTGGCATCAAAATTCTTGCTGTAGGCACTTTGACGAAAAAAGTCAGGATCGAAGCGCATGGTTTTTCTGCAGCTGCTTTAGTGCAACTGAAAGAAAAATCTATAGCGCATACGATTTTGTCCTCTCAAGCATAAAGGAAAGAAATCTATGATCGAAGCGCTCAAGAGAGTTTTTAGCATCCCTGAATTGAAAGCAAAAATTACCTATACATTGCTTCTGCTGTTCGTTTGCAGAATAGGCGCTTATATTCCTGTTCCTGGCATTAACGCAGAAGTGGCGATTAGCTTGTTTAAATATGCAACAGGAGGAGGCCAAAATCTCTTTCAACTAGTTGATATTTTCTCTGGGGGTGCTTTTGCTAAAATGACAGTGCTAGCTCTTGGGGTGATGCCGTATATTTCTGCTTCGATCATTATGCAACTTTTGATCGCGTTGGTGCCTTCTCTCCAGCGCGATATTCGAGAAAGTCCTGATCAAGGACGGAGAAAACTTTCTAAATGGACTCGTGTTGGAACGTTGTTTTTAGCGCTATTCCAATCAGGTCTTTTTGCTGGTTATGCTCTTCGCATGAACCTTTCCAGCCCTGGCATTGTTGTGGCTGAAATGGTGGATGTGAAAATTTTTGGATTCTCATGGCTTTTCTACCTAACCGTCATGATCACTATGACAGTGGGCACTCTCTTTTTGATGTGGATTGGTGAACAAATCACTGAAAAAGGGATTGGTAACGGGATTAGCTTAATCATTGCGACAGGGATCTTGGCTTCTTTGCCAGGAACTATTGGATCGATCGTGAAGCAATTGAATCTCGGATCGCAAGAAGCAGGTCAACTGACCCTGGCAACTCTGATCGTCCTTTGTGCTTTGTTTGTACTGATTATTGTCGGTACGATTTTGGTGATTCAAGGCCAGAGACGAATCCCTCTACAATATGCTCGTAGGATTGTCGGGCGGCACGAAGTGCAAGGCGGAAATTCTCATATTCCGTTAAAAATTAATTACGCTGGTGTAATCCCGGTTATTTTCGCGTCATCCTTCTTGATGTTCCCCGCAACACTGGGACAATTTTTAGGACGCAATACGTGGATGGGACAAATGTCTAGCTATCTGTCTCCAGGATCTTGGGTATACACTTTTCTTTACGTTTTGCTCATTCTTGGGTTCACATATTTTTGGACGGCTACCCAATTTAAACCAGAACAAATCGCTTCGGATATGAAGAAGAACGGTGCCTTTATTCCCGGCGTTAGACAAGGTAAGCCGACGCAAGAATTTTTGGAATCGACCATGGGAAAAATCACTTTAGCAGGCGCTATATTTTTGGCGATCATTGCGATTTTACCCACAATGGTTGGAAGACTCATGGGTGTCGATGCGAACATTAGCCAATTTTTTGGGGGGACTTCCCTATTAATTCTGGTTGGCGTTATCCTTGACACCACTAAACAGATTGAATCTCATCTACTTATGAAGCGCTACGATGGTTTTATGACCAAGGGGCGCCTACGAGGGCGATAGAGTTTGTATTAAACCTAACTTTTATGTTATTTTAGACTGACAAATTGAGGAATTATGACAAAAGTCATCGGGACTGATGTTCCAGACAACAAGCGTTTAGAGATTGCGCTGACCTACGTATTTGGGATCGGACTAACCCTTTCCAATCAAATTATTGAAAAACTCGGATTCAATAAAAATATGCGGGCACGCGAGCTCAATGCGGAACAAATTGCGCAGTTGAATGCGATTCTTACGACAGAATATATCGTGGAAGGCGACTTGCGCCGCCAGATTCAAAATAACATTAAACGCCTCATTGGTATTCATTGCTATAGAGGAATGCGCCATCGGTTGGGATTGCCAGTTCGTGGGCAAAGAACGCGTACGAATGCGAGAACTCGCAAAGGCAAACGTAAAACTGTTGCCAATAAGAAAATCTAAAAGATAGGAGATATAAAATTGGCTAAGCAAGAACAGAAAGCGCCCCCAAAAAAAGCCGCTGTCCGAGTTAAGAAGAAAATTCAGAGAACTGTCCCAGCAGGCATAGCACACGTTAAAGCGACATTTAACAACACGACGATCGCGATCACTGATTTAGCCGGAAACGTCATTTCATGGTCTTCTGCTGGTAAGTCGAATTTTACTGGATCGAGAAAATCCTCTGCTTATGCAGCGACTGCCGCCGCGCAAAACGCCGCGAAAGAAGCGATGATTGTGGGTATGAGAGAGTGTGAAGTGAACTTGAATGGTCCTGGCGCTGGACGTGAGTCGGCTGTTCGGGGACTGATGAGTGCAGGCCTTGCCGTCACGATTATTCGGGATAAGACGCCTGTTCCGCACAACGGGTGCAGGCCCCGCAAACGTAGACGCGTATAACCTTTAGGAGACAAAAGCATGTCATTAAAATACGGCAAGTTTGAGATGCCCGAACGAATTAAAACCGATGGTGCTGCTCAGACGGCGACGTTTTCTCGGTTTATTGTCGAGCCATTTGAGCGTGGATTTGGTCATACTGTCGGGAATCTTCTTCGCAGAATCATGTTAGCTTCTTTAGAAGCTCCTGCGATTATTTCGATTCGTATCGAAGGAGTGCCTCACGAATATATGGCGATCCCTGGAATCATACAAGATATGACCCACATCGTTTTAAATTTGAAGGGAGCTCTGTTGCGTCGCCCAAATATCGATACGTATGCGCATCCTAGAGATGTTCATACTGTCACGAAGCAACTCGATATCACCGAAGATATGATCGAAAAAGGTGGCGGAGAATACGTAGTTACTGTGAAAGATTTGTTTAGTGGAAGCGACTATGAAGTGGTAAACCCTACGCATGTTTTATTTTCAGTGACTAAACCGATGTCGAAGCGCGTTGACATCAAAGTCGGAACGGGCCGTGGCTATGTGCCATCAGAGCGGCATGTTTTTGAGAAGAATATCGATGAAATTATCATCGATACATCGTTCTCGCCAGTGCGTCTCGTCAATTACTACGTCGAGAATACTCGAGTAGGACAAGATACTGACTTTGATCGTTTGATCATTGAGGTGAAAACGGATGGTCGTGTTTCGCCGCATGAAGCGTTAGCGTATGCTGCCCAGATTGGCATTCACCACCTACAAGTTTTCCAAACGATTACATCGCATGGCATTCATTTTGGCAAGGGAGAGTCTACAAATAATCGAGATCGGGATGAGATTCTTCAGAAACTCGCATTGCGAATTGATGAGATTGAGCTTTCCGTGCGTTCGACGAATTGCTTAGAAAATGCCAATATTAAAACGATTGGTGAATTGGTTGTGATATCTGAGGCTGAAATGCTCAGATACCGCAATTTTGGAAAAAAATCTCTGACTGAGATTAAACAGAAGCTCGATGAGCTCGGATTGACACTTGAAATGGATCTTGGCAAATATGGGATCAATCGCGATAACGTCAAGCAAATGATTCAAACATATATGCAAGAGAAAGTGGGAAACGTTGAAATATGAGACACCGAAAACATACATTTAAAGTTGGACGTACCAGCTCCCATCGCCGCAGTATGATCGCCAACATGTTGAAATCCCTGATTGAAAATGGGCGTATTACAACAACAGTTGTTAAAGCGAAAGAATTGCGAAGACACGCTGATAAATTGATTACAATGGCGAAGAAGGATACTTTAGCGGCTCGAAGAGATGCAGTTTCTGCGTTGCGAGTTTGCTACAATCCTTTGACTCCTCATGAAGCGCGTCAAGCGAAAGCAGGAGACACTTCATCGTATTCTCGAGATCGAACAGTGATCGGGAAGCTTTTTGGCGAGTTAAGAACTCGGTATGAAGCTAGAAATGGTGGATATACGCGTATTATTCGTGGGCCTGATCGGATTGGTGATAGCGCGCCTACGTGCTATATTGAATATATCTGATATTCTGAAAGATTTAGAGGGGGAAATCCCCCTCTCTTTTTCTGTTTTTCTCTGACGTTTTTTTCCAACCTTAACTTTTCTTGTTTTCAGTGATTTTTGACTTTACAACGTGGTGTGAATCCACTATCCTGTACACAATTCCCTTCTAAATTTGATCAGAAGGGCGTGTCAAACTCTCGGGTTGTAACGATGGATTTCGACCTGCGAAATAACGCTTAAACTGAAAGCGGATATGGTAAAGAAGCGGATAGCGATTAACGGTTTTGGGCGCATAGGCAGATTGGTCTTGCGAAACATTCTTTCAAAGACGTCGAGCTTAGAAGTTGTTGCGATTAACGACTTGGTTCCTCCTGACAATTTGGCCTATCTCTTTCAACATGATACAGTTCATGGCAGGTATCCGAAGAAGGTGTCATCCGATGAAAATTCTTTAATCATCGATGGGAAATCTATTCCTGTAAGTGCGGTCAAGGATTTGAACCAGTTGCCATGGAAGTCCCATAATGTGGATTATGTCGTTGAAGCAACGGGGCGATTTACCCATTTAGAAGATTCGAAAAAGCATCTTCAAGCGGGTGCTAAAAGGGTTGTGATTACAGCTCCGGGAAAAGATGAGATCCCTACGTATGTCATGGGAGTGAATCATACGAAGTTCGATCCGAACAAAGATTTTGTGGTATGTAATGCATCTTGTACGACCAATTGCTTAGCGCCCTTGTGCAAGGTGCTGTTAGAGAATTTTGGTATTGAAGAAGGTTTGATGACAACGGTTCATTCGCTCACTGCGAGTCAACCGACTGTTGATGGGCCTTCGCAGAAAGATTGGAGAGGCGGTAGGGCAGCCGGGTACAACATCATTCCGTCAACGACAGGAGCCGCCAAAGCGGTAGCGCTGTGCATTCCTGAGCTCCAAGGCAAGCTGACCGGGATGGCCTTTCGTGTCCCCACCATCGATGTTTCAGTTGTTGATTTAACCGTGCGTTTATCGCGCGATACGAGTTACGAGGAAATTTGCTCCGCTATGGAAGCTGCTTCCAAAGGCGAATTAAAAGGCATCCTCATCATAACGGATGAAGAGGTAGTTTCGTCCGATATGATTGGCAGTTGTTATTCCTGCATAGTTGATAAACTGGCGGGGATTGCATTGAACAAAAGATTTTATAAATTGATCGCTTGGTATGACAATGAGATGGGGTATGCCCAGAGAGTTGTCGACTTACTGGAATATGTAAGGAACTGTGAAGGAATAAATTGAACCCATGTATTCTCCGATACTTCCAAGCGTATAACCCTTAACATTCGGGATAAATAGTGAATTTTACAAGAGAACCAATCATCGAGACGGTGATAACTCCTCGGGAGGGCTGCAAACTTGTCGTTCGCAGCAGCAAGGGGAATGGACAAGAAGATTATTATGTTGATGCGGTGGAAGTTGTTTCCTTCGGGCACTCGTTTTTTTTTCGCTCGCTTGAAAAGCCTAAGTGTTTTTTAGTGCCTGTGAGTGATTATGAGATCTTAGAGTTGCGTGAAACGAGAATGGTATTGAAGAACGTTTCTGCTGAGCGCGCGATCAAGATTGGCGGAGGTAGAGATGCGCCACCACGTCCGCGCGAGCATGTGCCTCGAGAAGTTTTTCCAGAAGAGACGCAAGAACCACAAGAAGCGAGCACATCTGAAGAGTCATCAGTGGCTCAAAATGGTGATAACAAGGGCGGAGATCGAAAGCGGGATCGACGCAGACGTGGTAGACGAGGTGGACAAGGGCGTGCGGCTACGCCGGCTCCTCATTCCAGTGGAGAAACTCCTGTTGCACCAATAGAAGGCGCCGAGCTGACGGAAGGGCTGAGTTCCCAAGAGGAACCCAAAGCCCCTTCGTTTATCTCTAAATTGTTTCCGCCTCCTTCAACGCTCATCAAAGAAACCTTAGGGCGTTATAAGATGGCAGAAACCACGGAAGAAGAGTTTGTGTCACCACCGAGTGAACAAGCTGATGATTCTCATGAAGAAGGATCTCTCGACCTTTCTGATCCGCATGAGGATGAAACACATTCTCGTGAAGACAGAGATTTTGAGGAATAGCAATAGAGGGAATTGCAAAAACAGGTGACCTGTTATTAAAACGATTTTTTGGGAAAAATAGCAGGATGGTAGGTCATCTGCTGCCTCAAACGCAGGTCTTGCCCCAATCTGGCATTCGTTATCCTCGGACGCATGAAGCCCAGTCCTAGGGACTGGGATGAAATGCGTCATTGTGTTACTATCGTTTGCACTGTTGACGGAGCAGTCTGAGACAAGTTCCTCTAAACAAACCGTCATTGAGTGTTTGGCTCTCGGAATAGATAGCCTGGGTATCCAATCCCTAGAAGCCCTCGTTACACAATTGGGTGTAACTACCGGTAGTAGGCCCCTTAATCGGGAGAAGCCTTTTGCTTTAGCTGAGGGAGTATTCACATGATTTCTGTCTATCTGTTGGCTCGGATGGTGGAACGGTAGACACTGGGGACTTAAAATCCCCTGGGAGCAATCCCGTGCGGGTTCGAATCCCGCTTCGAGCATCTTTAAATTCAATGACTTACAACTAATCAATTCATGTTTGCTGTTCTGCTGTTTCTGCTTTGGGGGAGCCTTGGGGGAACGTAAGACAGAAAACAACAGTAGATTACAGAAAAGATAATCTGCGATATGATTGTTCCCTACTTGGCTTGGTTATGAAAATTTCGGACATTTCAGAGCTTCATTATCTAACCCACATCGAAAATTTAGATTCAATCGTTGAGAAAGGCATTTTAAGTCATGTTTTAGCGAAAGACGTTCCTCATCAGAAAATAGATATGCCTGAGGTGCAAAAAAAGAGAGAAGGGAAAACTATTCCTGGTGGAAGACAATTGCATGAATATGCCAATCTTTATTTTAGCGCTCGAAATCCGATGCTGTACAAGAGAAAAGATATGCATAAAGAGCTATGCGTGTTAAGAATCAGTGTTGAGGTGTTAGGCATTCCCGGAGCAGTCATTGCTACAGGGAATGCAGCTAGCAATTATGTGGCGTTTTATCCTCCTCATAAAGGAATTGACTATCTGGATAAAGAATTAGTTTTTGCAGAATATTGGACGGATCAGGACAGAATAAATGAAGATAGAAAAAGGGTAGCCAAATGCGCCGAAGTACTAGTTCCTGATCGAGTACCAACTAAGATGATTCTAGGGGTATATGTATCCTGTAATGAGGCTAAGGAAAAAGTGAAGAGTTTAGTTCCACACCTGTGCGTAGATTTTAACCATAAACTGTTTTTTGTAAAATGATTAAAGTTTTGATTGGAAACCTATTTGAATCTCGAGCTCAGACCTTGGTCAACACAGTTAATTGTGTTGGTGTCATGGGAAAAGGCATTGCATTGCAGTTTAAGAAACGCTTCCCGGAAATGTTTCGCGATTATGAGCAACGTTGTCAGCGAAGTGAAGTTATTTTGGGGCGTCCTTATCTTTATAAGCCTCGAGAATTTTTCTCCGACAACAATAATCAATCCTCATTTCTCCCCGATAATGACCGCCAACCCGAGTCGGATAAATGGATTCTTAATTTTCCCACGAAGGATCATTGGCGTTCATTAGCTCATCTCGATAGTATCGTTGAGGGTGTCAAATTTCTTTTAGATCACTATAAGGAGTGGGGGGTTAAGTCATTAGCAATGCCACCTCTGGGATGTGGTGAGGGGCAGTTGGAATGGCGCGTTGTTGGTCCAACTCTCTATCGTTATCTGAGCAAGATGGATATTCCTGTGGAATTTTACGCCCCTTACAATACTCCTCATGACGAATTGCAAATTCAGTTTTTATCCCAGACTAAAGATGCTCCTATTGATATGCCAGACCCTAAATGGATTCTTGCGGGATGGATTGTAATTGTTGAAATCATTAAACGTCTCCAGGATGAGCCTCATTATCGAGGGCCAGTAGGAAAAACTATTTTTCAGAAAATAGCTTTTGCTGCGACAAAAGCGGGAATTGATACTCAGCTAAAGTTTGAAAAAGGCAGTTATGGTCCTTATTCGAGCGAACTACAAAAAAATGTTCTTAGTCGCCTGATCAATAATGGATTAGTTGAGGAAGAGTATTTAGGTAAAATGCATGCTATAAAGCCAGGGCCTACTTTTTTAGATGCAAGGAAAGCATATGCAAAAAAACTTGAAGAATCGGCTTCGATAATTGATAAAATTGTTGATTTGTTTATGAGACTGAATACTGAACAGGCTGAAATTATAGCTACAGTAATTTTTGCGGCAGACCAGCTCAAACTGACATCGGGCACAAAACCTACGGAACGGACTGTATTGGATTATGTAATGGAGTGGAAGCAAAAAAAGATTCCTCCATTATCGGCTCAAAAGGTGGCAGAAGCAATTAGGAATTTAGCAGTACTTGAGTGGATAGAAGTAGAAGCTAGTCCGATTTATTCGGATTTATCAGAATTGTTCTAAAATGCTTATTTTTATTTTCTTTCTGTAATAGTATCGTTCTGCTTCCAGTCTAAAGTTTTTATTATGTCCGATTGCCTGCAAAAAGCTCCCGCCAAAAAACGGGAGCCTATTTTTTAGTTAGAAAAGCGCTGATTAATGCTTTTTTCGACTTGTTTTTAGTGCCGGCGCATTCGTTTCTTCGGTCTGTTTATTGAATCGCGCTCCCACCTTTTTTATTTCTTCTTGATAGATCGCATATTCAGGTATTTTTTTAGAAATAAGTTGTATGTATGCTTCGAAATATTCCTTTTGATTTATTTCATCTTTATTGGTCTGATATTTCTCTGCGAGCAATACCATTTCATGAATATGTTCAGGATCTTCATTGAGCGTCGTAACCGCTTGCAGTAAATGCCTATACTTTTCGTGAACTTTCGTAAATTCTGGTATGAGTAGATCCATGTTGGCAGTATCCGAGCTCATAGGGACACATTTTTTAACAAGCGCATCGATTTCCTGGTGCATGCGTTCCAATTCGGGAACATATTGCTGATGGACTTGCTTGATTTGTATGGCGTACTCGGGATTGGCTTCGTCATCTGCGAAACGTTTTTGAACAGCCGCAATTGCTTGGCGCATTTCTGTTGTATCCATTTTATTCTTCATAATCGTTGCATAACGATCAGATATTTCCTTGAGTGCTGCTTGGTAGGTGCGAGCTTTTTCAGAATCGCCACCAAAGGATTGTTCGAGAGCTTTCATTGAGACATCGTTTAAAGTGCTTTCTACTGTTAATGTTGGTGAAATAGTTTCTTGAATCAGCGCATTTTGCGGCGTGATAATTAATGATATCCCATCAGTTTTTATTTTAACTACAGATCCTTCTTCCATATTGAGCAGTTCAAGTAAGGCTTTATCAAGAACTAGCGCACAGCTGTTACCATATTTCACAATTTTCTTAAGCATTGTCGACTCCTTTGTCTTTGTTATACAATATACATACATTGTGGATACATTGTATTTTATTATCAAGCTTTATTGATTTTTCTCTAAGGAGCGGGAGTGCGTCGAGCGGTTGACTTAAAATCGGTTAGTTTTTCTTTGAGTTTTTCCCAGTCGAAAGTTCTGATTACGTCCGATAGCCCACAAACTCGAAGTGAAAGTCGATGCTTTTCTAGAGGCAAAACCAACTGAACCGGCTTTCGTGTGCGGGACAACCGAGGCGGCTGGCAAAAATGAATTTCGAAAGAGGTCTATTGTGTTTTTTCGAGTTCCTTCGAGATGTTGTTGACTAAGGTTTTGAGGCGTCTATGGTATTGAATGGGCGTGCACCCAGAAAGATACTTAAAAATGAGAGCTTGGATATCTTGATCATTCATTCGCTTCAAATCGGAAGAAGAAATCGAATGGACCCCTTTGGCGAGGAGGAGGGAGGTTATTTTGTGGATGACATCGGATTGGTCCTGAGGGCGCCCTCTTTTTTTTGCGCCGCCTTTTCAACTTCGAAGTGCGACAAAAGCGGACTCAAGTCTGAGCTCGTTGAAGACCTCTATGGGTGTGCGATATTTTAACACTTTTCTAGGCCAATTGTTAAGCAAGTTCTCGATCTCTAATATTTCCTCGTCAGTTACAGTATCTAGCCGTTGGTTCTTAGGTAGATATTGCCTGACCAGGCCATTAGTATGCTCGTTCAGCCCCTCTCCCAGGAGCAATAGGGCCGAGCAAAATAAACAGCAGCTCCTAGTTTAGAGCTTATTGCTAGATGATTCGCAAATTCTTTCCCATTGTCGAGTGTGACTGTGAGGACACAATCTGCCACATTGCCTAACTTGTCCGTCAGAGCTTCTTCAACTTCTAGAGCAGTTTTTCTATTTACCTTCTTCAGCAATGTTAATTTTGAACATCGATCAACAATTGAGACGACAGCACCTTTATGCTCCTTCCCTATGATGGTATCGCCTTCCCAATCACCTAGTCGACTTTTCTCTTCTACAATTGCAGGCCTTTCCGCAATGTCAATGCGTCCTGGAATGCAACCACGGCCAGCTTTTCCGCTTACTCGTTTGTTGTATTTCTTTCCATGATGTCGTAACTCCTTGTAAAGATCGCCATCCTGTCGTTTATCCTTCCAGACATGCCTGTAGATAGTTTCATGACTTACTGCTTCATCGCCATAGTGCAACTTCATCCAGCCAGAAATTTGTTCTGGGCTCCATTGTAGTTGCAGCTTGCTCTCAATGACAACAATCACCTCAGGTGTCATTTTGAGCCTGTTACCAGCTGACCTTTTTCTTCCCTCAAGAGCATTTTTATGAGCTTGTTGGTACGCATAGCCTTTGCTTCCTTTGTTGTGACTCAGCTCTCTGTATAAGGTAGATGGATGGACTCCGAGTACTTTGGCAATGCTGTCAGTAGATTTTCCGCTGCTATTTAAAACGTACAACTGGCATCTTCGGTCTCTGGTCAGATGATGGTAGCTTTTTGGCATATGCGTCCCTCCTAGGTGTTCTTTTTTGTCAAAAATCACCATAGAGGTTGCAGCCATCTCTGACCACTTTAAATTTTAATCTTTTTGTCGCACTTCACGGTTGAATGGGCCAGTCTAATAAAGAAAAGCAAAGATTTCTTAAGCGAATTTTAGAGTTGAAGCCAAACTTTGTGAGATAGGTCTGCGCCAAATCCAACTAGAATGGGAAGAGCAATCAACCATTGCGTCCAGGTTTTCATTCTTTGTGTTTTTTCCTCGAAAAAATTAATCAATATCCATAGTGCAGAAAGAGATGCGCACGAGATAAAGAGACTTGAGTAAATCAAAAATCCTAGTATTAATAAAAACGATAAGTGTGCTTGCCATTTCATAATATTTCTCTTTTGTTGTTTGTTATTTAAATCTAATTTTTACCATATCGTTCTTTGTTTAGTGCTCATGGTCAGTGGATAGGGTCATAAAGAAGTAACGGCCTTGCCTCGATTGGGCAAGGCATCATTATGTTTTTCTTTAGATTTAGCTAGATGGCGCCATGCTCCATTAGCCATGCGACCAGTTCCTGTCGATGTAATTTTGCGATAGCCAACGGAGTTTTTCCTTGGTTGTCCTTAATATTTATGTCTGCTTTTATTTTAAAAAGGACTTCGATGAGATTAATGTTTCCCCTTTCCACTGCTGAATGGAAAATGGTCTGTCCTGCTTTGTCTTTTGCGTTAATATTTATTTTGTTGTTTGCGAGAAATGTAAAAATTTCTGCTGCATCTGTTCTGGAGGCTAAGTCGTGAAATATTGGACGGTAGCCATTACTTTCATTGAGATCAGCACCTTTCAGAATTAGAGCCTTGATTGTTTCAAAGGTAGCATTCTGGATAAAATGAAAGGGCTTGGGTGGAGTCTGCCATCCTGACGGTATCGTAGCATTAATATTAGCCCCTTTTTGCAACAACTTGATAACGGTTTGTTCATGTCCCATATTACAAGCATAGTGTAAAGGCGTCCATCCCTGGGTATTAGCCGCATTGATATTAGCTCCCGCTTTCAACAATATATCTATTGCTATAGCAGCATTTGGATTGTTAAGCATACTTGCATAAAGTATTGGAGTCATCCCACCGTCGTAAGCTTGATTGACAGGGACACCGGCATCCACTAAAAATTGAACCATCTCGGGATATTGGTAAACGCTCACAGTTTGTAATGGATTTTGCAAAAATTTTGGATTGAGTTCGGCTCCATATTTCAAAAGAAGCTTGGCTAGATTGATGTCACCCCTTTGAGTTGCATAGCTTATAGGTAGTTGACCATTAAATGGTTTTTTTGGATCAAGTCCAGAAGAAAGTAGTAGTTCAATAATCGAATATTTATTTGGACAATATTGAATGTCTTGATAAATGACATTGAAAGCACTGCTGAGATTTGCTCCTTTATTGATTAGCAATTTTATTGACTCAACGTTTCCTTGATTACTAACGATTGATATTGCGTTATCTAATGCTTGTGAGGAAATTTGGCTAAATGTTTCTAAAATAAACTGCACCATTTTGTTGTTTTTATTTGACTGAATGGAGGTGAGAAATAATCCATCTTCTTGCTTCGAAACATTAGCCCCGACGGACATCAAATATTTGAACGCATTTAATGAACCGCTTTGTGCTGCGATAAATATTGGTGTCCCTTCCGCTTGACAGGCTACATTAGAGATATGGTTGTAAATGGATTCGTGAACTGAACATCCACTTGAAAGAAAATATTTTATAGCCTCAACATTGTCAAATGCTGCCGCAATAGAAATTGGAGATTGAATAACATTTTTTTGTTCCTGATCATCGGCTTCGCTGAGTATTTTTTGACAGCTAGCCCCATATGCTTCCAATAAAGCTATCATTGGTGCTGATGAATATGCTGCAGCGTATTCGATACCATTTGAAGGAGAGTGTTGGTGGTTATAGGTCGGTCCATTGCGATGACTAATTCTAGTATTTGGGCTAGCGCCATTCTCAAGAAATATTCTTACTGCATTCAGATCGTTTGACTTTATTGCATAAAGGAGAGCTGGAATACCATCTGGATTGTTTCCATATTTAACAAAAAGATGTGTTAATTCAATATTTTCGTTAGGCATTTTCACATCAGCTTTTGCGCATTGCAGAGCTTGAACATTATTCAGATATTGAGTTTCTGCTCTCATCTTTCTTCTCAAGGCTCCTGATGAGTTTGAGCTTTGTGATTCCTGATGTGGTGCAATGGTTTTTGGTGGTAAATTATCGATTTGAAAGCTCGATTTCTCAAAAGCTGAACATACGGCTGAATCAAAATTTATTTCTAATTTATTCATAACAGACCTTAATTGTTTATTTTAATGTAAACAATATCACTATTTATAATTAATCAATACTAGAAATAATTGTTTATCTGTAATGGTTTGAGCGTCGGCCGCTTGAAGCTCGTAAGGGTATCTAGGCACACTAGAGAATGACAAGGTTTGAGAAACTGGGTTCTTCTAGGATACTTATAAATTATGTAAGGTTCTAATTGTTATATCGTTGTGTATCCCTGTTAGTCTTGCGAAATCCGGTTCTTCAGTCTTAAAATCCCCTGGGAGCAATCCCGTGCGGGTTCGAATCCCGCTTCGAGCAATCTCTAATCCTCAAGCAGTTACATTCAAGGTTTGTGGTCTCATAAGTTACATCATTCATGTCCGTGGTCCAATAGCGATCTATCACTCCACCACAAATAACTATAATATGAGAGTGTAATCAAATTTCTTGTTGAAAATGTTCCCGAAAGTCAAAATAGGCTGTCTAATTCAATTTTAGGATTCAGGCCATGAGAAGTACTTCTAAGGAAAAACAAGGAGTTTTGTCACAGGATAAACTTGTCGTTTTTGAAGATAAGAAGATTCGCCGTATTTTTCACAAGGATGAATGGTATTTTTCGATTATTGATGTTGTAGAGGTTTTGACCTCAAGCCCGAATCCC
>Ga0207018_1098_pt1 | contig 14584 bp, 6 predicted proteins | sample Alteio_BWMinCont_52_FD_153476 | JGI IMG/M metagenome (GOLD analysis project Ga0207018, IMG submission 153476) | Enriched cells from forest soil in Barre Woods Harvard Forest LTER site, Petersham, Massachusetts, United States -... | ecosystem: Environmental > Terrestrial > Soil > Temperate forest >...
ACGAAACTAATAATGATCAGATTTGGAATGATGATGGTATTAACCGTGCCGAATTCCTAAAATGTATGGCCTGGGCTGGCACAGGTGTTTTTTTTATGATGAATGGAGGGGTTTTAAAATCATTTGGAATGAGCCAAATGATCGACAAAGCTACAGGCATGCTAAAATCGGGACTGATAATGCCAAAATCGGATTTTTGTTTTGTTCAAATCAGTGACAGCCATATTGGTTTCAATAAGCCAGCTAATACTGACGTGGTCGGGACCTTAAAAGCAGCAGTTGATAAAATAAATGGGATGCCCGTAACGCCTTCTTTCATTTTACATACCGGCGACCTAACCCATCTTTCGCAAGCTGATGAATTTGATACGGTGGACCAGGTTTTGAAAAGTGCCAAGAGTGAAAAGGTATTCTATGTACCCGGAGAACATGATGTTTCGACCGATAATGGCAAGCAGTATCTCGCCAGGTATGGCAAAGGAACAAATGGCGATGGCTGGTATAGTTTTGATTCTTATGGAGTTCATTTTATCGCCTTGGTAAATGTCGTAAACATGGCGGAAGGTGGATTGGGTTTTTTGGGTAATGACCAGCTTGAATGGCTTGAAAAGGATTTGAAAGGCCTTTCCAAAAGCACACCAATAGTTGTGTTTGCACATATACCACTTTGGGCTGTATATCCGCAATGGGGATGGGGTACAACTGACAGTGCAAAAGTACTTTCATACCTTAAAAGGTTTGGTTCAGTTTCTATCCTTAATGGCCATATCCACCAAACGATTCAAAAAGTGGAAGGGAACATAACATTCCATACGGCAATGTCAACAGCATTCCCTCAACCAAAGCCTGGTGAAGCGCCTTCGCCAGGACCTATGAAAGTTCCAACAGAGAAACTTCGAAGCTACCTTGGCCTTACAAGCGTGAATTATGTTGAACATGCTCATACGCTTGCCATTACAGATTCGCCGCTGATTGAGGGTTGAAAATAGCTAAAATTAAAAGTACAGGCATTATGCAAGAACATAAAAAATTGATTTTTATATTTTTAGGTATAGTTATCTCTTGCTTTTTTCAGGCTTCGGGACAGAATAAACCTACCCTTAGAGGTTCCTTACTTGCATCTGGAGACTGGTACAATTTAGGAGTAACCCAAACAGGTATATATAAACTGGATTACAATTTCATGAAAAGCATTGGTCTTAATAACCCGTCAGACTTAAATAAGGTAAAAATATACGGAAGCCCCGGCGGGATGCTCTCTCAGTTAAACTCTGTGCCACGAGATACCGATCTCGTACAAAATGCTGTGGAATTGGTTATGCCTAATGGAATCCCTGACGCATCAAGTTACATCCTTTTTTATGCAAAAGGACCTACATCCTGGGCTTATGACCCGGGTACGAAGCATTTCCACCACCAGATCAATTATTATTCTGATGTATCCTGTTATTTTATTACCCTAAATGGAGATATTCTCCATCCTGCTAAAAGAATACAAGATGCTCAATCTATTGTGGGCGCTGTTACCAACGAAATTACGAGCTTCGATGCCTATGATTACCATGAATTAGATACAATAACAGCCTTAACATTAGCCGTAAAATCAGGCAGGGAATGGTTTGGAGAATCTTTTGATGGGTTTAATAATCCAACGTTAAGGCATTCCATAAATTTCAATTTTCCACAGGCAGATCTAACTAAAGGAAACACATACATCCGAACTTCGACTGCAGCAAGGTCATTCCCTGATGGAAGCTCCTTTGATTTTAGCCTCGATAATGGGAATAGTTATATCTTGAGAAATAGCGTTGGAAACGTCTACAGCTATGATGATTTTGATTATGAGTATGCTAACGTCAATGATAACTCGTCATTAACAATTCCAACCCCTGCTTCAAATTTTGCGGTGCAAGTTAAATTCTCACCAGGCGATCCAAATGCGGGGCTTGGGTGGCTTAATTATGTAGAGTTTAACGTTGAGAGCCAGCTAAAATATATTAAAGGTCCATTTAGTTTTAGGAATAGTTCATCTGATACACTCGAAATTATTAATAATGATACTTTAAAAAGGATCAACCGCTATCATATTACCGGAGCGCCGACAAATAATTACCAGGTATGGGATGTGACAGACTTCCATAATGTTGTTATTGAACCACTAACCAATCTAAATAACGAAGCTACTTTCTTAAGTTTTGGGGATGTTTTGAGGGAATTTGTTTCTTCAGACGGATACAATTATCCAACACCCCGGCTTTTTGGGAAAATTGCAAATCAAGATTTGCACAGTCTCCCACAAGCTGATATGGTGATTGTTACCTATCCCGATTTTATACCTGCGGCAGATAGTATTGCTGCATATCACCGCCAGCACGATAATCTTGATGTAAATATAGTAACTCCTGAACAGGTTTACAATGAATTTTCTTCAGGTACCCAGGATGTTACTGCCATCAGGGATATGATAAAAATGTTTTATGACCGGGGAAGTAATGGAGGAAAATCTCCGAAGTTTATTTTGTTGATAGGGGCCGCATCATTTGACTACAAGGGCAGGATAGCCAATAACACAAATTTAGTTCCGGTTTATGAGGGAACTGAATCTGTTTATGCGGCCAATTCATTTTGTTCCGATGACTATTACACCCTTGTAGCAAATGGTGAAGGCGCATGGCCTGATGGCACGTCTGAAATTTTACAATTAAGTGTCGGAAGGCTGCCTGTATACACTCTTCAACAAGCCATGGATATTTATCATAAAATGGTAAGATATAATGATCCGAAAAATATGGGTGATTGGCGAAACCGGGTTTGTTTTATCGCTGATGACAGGGAAAATAACACGTTTGTGGAGCAGGTGCAGGAATTAACTGATGGAATAGTTACCCCGCAGCATCCTGAATTAAATATAAAAAAACTATACCTGGATGCTACACCGGAGGAAAATACTCCTGCAGGCCAATTATTTCCTCAAATTAATGAAGCAATTAATCAAAATGTTAATAGTGGCTGCCTTATTATGAACTATATTGGTCATGGGGGTCAGTTGGGATGGGCACATGAAAAAGTACTTACAATTCAGGACATACAATCCTGGAATAATAAATACAACATGCCATTCATCATTTCTGCTACTTGCCAGTTGAGTACTTTCGATGACCCGAGTAATATTTCCGCCGGGCAATTAGCTCTTTTTAACCCAAATGGCGGTCCCTTTGCTTTGCTTACCACTACCCGCGAAGTAGAAATTGACGCAAACATGGCTTTGAACAGGTCAGTTATATTTAATAACCTGTTTGAAAAAATAAACGGCAAACCGAAATTTATTGGAGATGTCTTTCAACAGGGAAAGAACAGTATTCAAAATCCTAACAGCAGCAATTTTGCTTTGTTAGGTGATCCTGCTATAAGACTTGCTCTACCGGAATATGATATTAAGGTCGATAAAATTCTTATTGACAAACTGCCATCAGACACATTAAAAGCGCTTTCTCTCGTTACGATAAGCGGGGAAATAGTTTCAGGAGGACAAAGAATAAGCAACTTTAATGGTGATATTTATCCAACTGTTTATGATAAAATAGAAGTGAAGCACACGCTAGGGCAGGCTCAAAATGATCCAAATGATCCAGATTCTCCTATAGCTTTCAATACGCAAGAAAATATAATATATAAAGGCCCAGCCTCGGTTGACAGTGGCAAGTTCACATTCCAATTCGTGATTCCAAAAGATATTTCTTTTGATTTCGGCAAAGGGAAGCTAAGTTTTTATGCTGATAACGGTTTAATTGATGCCAGTGGATATTCTGACAGCATTGTTATAGGCGGCAGCGATGATAATGCAATAATCAGCCATCAACCACCTAGCGTAAGGTTATTTATGAATGATACGAACTTCGTGACAGGAGGTATTGTAAATAACAATCCATCTCTCGTTGCCAGGGTTCGTTCCAACCTTGGCATTAATACCTTGGGCGATATCGGGCATGATCTAACGGCTACATTAAGTAAAACAGATGACCAAAACGTGACCGATAATACAGTAATCCTTGATAACTTTTACACAGCTGACAAAAACAGTTATCAATCCGGCACTATTACATATCCATTTAGCAATCTGGCAGATGGACATTATTCACTAAATGTCAGAGTTTGGGATGTGGCCAATAATACTGCGGAAGCAACTACGGATTTTGTTGTTATAAATTCATCAAAATTAACAATTGATAATTTATTTAATTACCCCAACCCTTTTACCGATGAAACTACCTTTAAATTTGACCATAACAGACCTAATGAGGCCTTAAATGTTGATATATCAATATACGATCTAAATGGCAAACTGGTTCGGGATATGAAATCTGATATTTCCTCAGCAGGAGACAATCAAGCGGTTATACATTGGAATGGCACTGAGACTGGTGGGGCTAAAATAGCGCCAGGGTTATATGTATATGAATTAATTGTTAAATCCCAGGATGGCCAGATCGCTCAAAAATCTCAAAAATTAATTCTCATTAAATAAAAGAAAGTCGGATACGTTGTTGCAGACTAATTATTGACTATATAATTAATTAATTGATTCAAATTCCATTTTATCATTTTTTAAAATATTATTCATGAAATATATCTTTCTATTTTTGTTATTTGGATTTGCAGGAAATCCCGCCCTTATACATATAAAGCCTATAAACCAGGGTTCATCAATACGATTTACAGTTTCAAATCTTGGTATTAATGTATCAGGTTCATTTACAGGCTTTGAAGGAGCTATTCAGTATGATCCTAAACAACCATCCAATTCATTTTTTAACGTAAGCATCGATGCAAACACCGTTAATACTGATAATAGTATGAGGGATGATCATTTAAGAAATGATACCTATTTTGATGTGAAAAAATATCCCCGAATCACTTTTGTATCAACCAAAATAGAAAAGTCCGCTCAAAATGGAACTTTGCTTGTTTTCGGAAAACTAACGATTAAAAGTAAGGCCAGGGATATTTCTTTTCCATTTACTGTCGAACCATCTAATGGCGGATACTTATTTAAAGGAGCGTTCAATATAAACAGGAGAGATTTTGATGTAGGAGGTTATAGTATAATTTCTGATAGGGTAGATATGGTACTTAGTGTTTTTGCTAGACGGTAAAATAATCCATAACTCATATATAAATTTTAATCATGCGGCTTAGTTCAAAATTTAAACTTGTTGTAACATTCACCGGTTTATTGGCCATTAGCGCCACCTTTATTGACAACAAAGCGAATGAATTCAAGAACCTGCAAGTGCTATCAAAGGATATTAGTCCGAAAGCGCTACAGCAAATAATGGTTGATGAATTCCAGGATGGCTTGGGAGTCGCCTGCAATTTCTGTCACGCAGAAGAAAAGGATTCACACCATCTTGATTATGCAAGTGATGCTAAACCAGAAAAGGAAATGGCCCGTTATATGATGCGCATGACATTAAATATTAATAAACAGTATTTTCAGAATGTGAATCCTGTAATTGGAGATTCATTGATAATTAATTGTATTACATGCCATAGAGGCCAGCCTCATCCGGATAATTTTTGATAATTATAAAAAGTATCTAAAACGGAACCATCATAGATTTATTTTACTTCGACAATTTTACAATTTATAACCTGATCATTAATAGTTAAATTTATAAAATAAGTTCCGGGAGATAATTTTAATTTTAAAGCATCAATTTCTAGTACATTATTACCAAGGGGAAGTTCTTTATCAAGCAGCTGATATGAACATTTGCCATCAATATCGTTTAGTGTTATTTTTACCTTGGCGGCTTCTGGCATATAAAAATTTATCAACGTTTTATCCCTGAAAGGATTAGGAAATACTTTTAAATCATATTGATCATTGTTTGAATTAAGGTTTATTCCTGAAATTGTAACGTTTACAGATGAATCCATTTCCGCACTACATCCATCTGTATCATGGACAATTAATTTTATTTTATAGGTTGCATTTTTGGGAAATATGTGTTGCACACTATACCCTGTAGCTGAAAGTGTATCATTAAATTCCCATGTATATGAGTTATAGGGCAGAGAACTGTCCTTAGATTGAAATGAATAGACTTTTGAGGAGTTGGAAACTGTCCAATCTACAATTGGAAGACTTTTTACGGTTATTCCAACCGAATCAATTCTCAGGCATCCTGTAGAACTGATGGTCTTAGTTAATGTGTAAGTGGTGGAAGATGTGGGGTTAACATTTGGAATACCGCTGGTTGAAGTAAAGCCAAAGGGGTTAGACATCCAGTTATAAGTAGTTCCAGTATCTAAGGAAGTACCAATCACAACATTATCTCCAGAACATATCGTTTTTGGCTGTATAGTACCTGCTTTTGGTAATGGATTTACTACCACATTTATGGTATCTTCCCTCGTACAGCCCGTAGAAAAAATAGATTCTGATAATATGTACACAATTGATGCAGATGGGCTAATGTCAATGTTTGGCAAAGTTGAAGTATATAACGGAGGTAAGGTAGACCAAAAGTATGTATGACTATTTTCAGGAATTTGGCCAATGTTTGTTGACGAGCCTTTGCATACGCTTTTATCTTTGCTTGCAACAGGAAGTGGCAATGGATTAACTACTATTTTTACAGAATCTGTATTGGTACAGCCCGTTTTAACAATGGTTTCGGTTAAGCTGTAAATTGTTGTTATCGTTGGGTTTATTTGTGGATTGGCTAACGTTGATGAAAATCCGGCCGGGTTGGATGTCCAGTTATAACTAAATGTCGAAGTCGAAGAATAACCTATAAAGGCAGAATTTCCACTACATATAGTTGAAGTAGAGCCGACATATACTTGTGGGCTCGAATACACTAAAAATGTTTGTTTCGCAGTATCATTATCTTGCATACTATCGGCTACATCATTTGGTAAATAAGTATATGCTGTCATAGTATTTTGTCCGGAGATAAAAAGATAAGCATTGCTAATTATTACATTAGTTGAAGAATCCGGATGTAGAGAACCAGTCCAACTATATGGCACTTGAGCTTTCCCCTTTATGGTCCATCCAATCTTTACAGAAGTAAGATTAGTAGTCCCATAGTTCTTTAAAATTACACTAACCGGTTGATTACCTGCGCATGCTGTCCCGTTTGGATTTACCCTCGAAACAATTCCGGCATCACTTTGAGGTTTATTGAATCTGAATTTTGCAAGAAAAGCATCAGTGGAATGTGCAATGGTATCCTGATAGCTGCCTGTTGTTGCCATGTGGCTGCTGCTGAATGTATTGCCACATAAATATACGCTTCCTTTAGTATCAATACTTATACCATTGGCTATATCATCATTATTGCCTCCAAAATAGCTTGCCCAGATTAAACTATCAGAATTATTGAATTTCGCCAGGAAAACATCTTTACTGCCACCTAATGTCGATTGATAAACAGTTGAGTTAGTTATCCCACTAGTACTCTGAGTATAACCAGTAATATATAAAAATCCCTGGGGATCTATGCCTATTCCACTTGTAACATCATTATCAGGGCCACCATAATAAGTCGACCATTTGAGTTTTCCTGTTGAACTGAATTTAGCCAGGAAAGCATCTGAATTTCCGGCAAAGGAAGTTTGGTAAGCGCCGATGGATGCTATATTATTACTGCTTGATGTATAGCCGGTTAAATAAACATTTCCCAAAGCATCACTGGTAATTCCTGTTCCGTATTCTGCTTTGGTGCCGCCAAAATAGGTTGCCCAACTAAGGCTACCAGTATTTGAGAATTTAGCGAGGAAAGCATCTCCTATGTAGTTGTCAGCTGTAGAACCTGAGTAAGATGTCTGATATGCTCCGGCAGTAGCAAGGCCTGTAAAACTTACTGTAGATCCTGTTATGAATATATTTCCTGAAGGGTCAGCATAGACTGACTGACCATAATCGCTGCGGGTACCACCAAAATATGTAGCCCAAATAATATTTCCAGTGTTGCTGAACTTTGCCAATATAGCATCATGAATTGAAGGACCATTTGTTTTAAAGGCTCCCGATGTGGCAAGTCCGTCACTTGCGGTCCAGCCGGTTACGTATATATTCCCTGAGGGATCAATAGATATGCCTGCCCCTTCATCAAAATCAGATCCACCATAATAAGTAGCCCAATTTAAACGCCCGTCACTAGTAAATCCTGCAATAAATATATCTTCAATGCCACCGAAAGAACTTTGATAGGCACCTGTAGTAGCAATATTATTTTTACTGGATGTATATCCGGTTATATATGTATTTCCATCAGAATCAGAACAAATGCTATTTGCCACATCAGAACTGTCACTACCATAGTAGGTAGCCCACATTAAGTTTCCGGCTGAATTAAATTTTGCCACAAAAGCATCATAATCACCTGCTTCAGATGTTTGATACGCACCGCTAGTAGCTATTTGCGATTTACTGATCGTGTAGCCGGTTATAAACACATTACCTGCTGAATTTGTACTCACGCCATTTGCAATATCCAGTGCTGAGCCTCCGTAATAGGTTCCCCAATAGAGGCTGGGATCAATTAATAAATCTTTATTTTTATTATACTTCTCAACATTAAAACCACAATACCCATCCTTTTTACTAAAACTACTGCCAATCAAATTTCCATCTGAAAAACTTTTTGGAGCGCTTTCATTCATGGTTCCTAAAGCATTGCAAAATTGAAAACCTCCGTTTTCTATTGAATTAATCTTGTTTACTCCAGTCCACTTTAATTTAATATCCGCTACATTACCACCAGGATGAACTAGAAATGAATATTCCATTCCTTTTCTAATGGTCGTGAGTATCATATCAATGTGTGGATATATGTTATTGTAAATAATTGTTTTATAGGTGTGTACATTTGTAATTCCATGATTTGCATCTCCAGAAGTGTAGAAATTTTCGTAGTATTCTTGTTGATCTGAAGGGGTGATGAGGGCAGATGGGTTAGAATTGATCAAGACAAGGTCTATGCGGGAGGAAATTAATTTTGAATTTCCTGATCTTTTCTGATGTAGGGGTTCAAAATTTTGAACCCCTACATCAGAAATTGGAAGTCCTGTAGCTTCTGAAATATTAAGGTTGTTTTCGTTTTCGGTCTTTGTAAAGACAAAACTGAGCATACCGAGTTTGCAATAGAGATTTACTCCATTTGAATGAGCATAGAATTTTATTTCGTCTTTACCTATATTTCCCTTTAGGGTCGGGACAAGCTGGCCTTTGTTTTCTTCAAAAAGGAGGTTATTAGTATTTTGGGCAAGGTTAATGTTTGCCTCAGTTATTGAAGGTTTTGGTAGGTTTGATGCAATTACATTAAATGTAATAAACAGGAAGAATGCGATTGAGGGGAGATTTTTCGTGCTCATTTTAAATCAAAATTTTACGAGTTGTTTAGAGATTATTTCGTCATCAATCATGAATTTCAATAGGTATATTCCAGGATTGAGCTTATATTTTTCAGAATTGATATCAAACTGATGATTGCCAGGCATTTGATATTCATTATTCAGTATTATAATTTGTTTGCCTTGCATATCAATCAAGGATATTTTTATATTATCATTTTTAAGAAGATTATATTCTATTGTTGTTGAAGACTGGAATGGATTTGGATAAATATTTAAATGATATATATCAACGCTGGCTGGTATGCTTATTCCCGATGCGATTACATTTATGGTAGAATCATGTTCTGCAATGCAACCGTTTGTATTGGTTACTGTTAATTTGATTGAAAATGTAGAATTTCTTGGGAAAACATGACTTACACCATATCCTGTAAAATAGGTGCCATCTCCAAAGCTCCACATATAAGATGATTTTGAAAGTGAACTATCAATTACAAGAAAATTATAGTATTTTGATACATTTGTAATGGACCAACTTGCATCAGGTAAGTTATTTACAGTTATTATCACAGAATCACTTTCCTCACATCCGGTTAAGGAGTTAACCTCTTTAAGTTTATAAGATGTTGTAAATTTTGGAGTAATAATTGGATCCGCAATATTAGAAGAAAAGCCGGATGGATTGGAAGTCCAATAATAATTATGTCCAGATTCTGAGGATGAACCAAGTGCTATACTACTGCCATTACAAATTGTTGTTGCACTGACTACCGTCGCAAATGGAAGAGGATTAACAATTACTTTTACAGAATCAGAATTGCTACATCCGGTAGCTGTTATGGTTTCAGTTAATTTATATATTGTTGAGACTTTTGGGCTATCATTTGGATTTGAAATAGTTGATGTAAAACCCAAAGGCGTGCTTATCCAACTATAACTAGTGCCGATGGTTGATGGCGAACCAATTGAAACTGATTTGCCATTACAAATAGATTGGTCTGTACCAGGATTTGGAATAGGCAGCGGGTTAACAGTAACTTTTACAGAATCTGTATTGCTGCAGCCTGTGGCCGTGATCGTTTCAGTTAATTTGTAAACGGTTGTGACTGTGGGTATTATGACTGGATTATAGGAGCTTGAAGTGAAAACTGTTGGATTACTTGTCCAGGTATAATTGCTCCCGATCACTGCTGAAGCACCAAGACTAATAGAGTTCCCGATGCATATTGACTGTTCAGGTATTAAAACTATTAAAGGGCTTGGATTTACAGTGATTTTTATGGAATCAGAATTAGCACAACCTGTTGAATCTGCATAAACTGTCAAAATATATGTTGTAGTAGTTTTTGGTTTGACAACAAGGAGAGATTTACGATGGTAAATCCCATCGAATGGATACGTTGACCAACTAAAGTTTTCATTGCTATCTAATATTGCTCCAATAGACGTAGTATCTCCATTGCAAATAGTTCTATTTTTTCCCAAAATAACTTTAGGAAGTGGAAAGGCTGAAACAATCAATCGGAAAGTGTCATTGTTGGATAATGAATCATACTGACCATTAGGCATAATAGTCCATACTTTTATAGTATCATAATTAGGAAGAACGTAAAAAGTGTCTAATATTACGTATTCAGAATTTCCCGAAAGAAGGGTACCCTTCCAATTATAGACAGGTTGTGCTTTGCCATTTACTGACCAACTAATTTTTACATTATTTAGGGAACCAGATCCAAAATTTCTCAATTTTACAATTACTTTTTGTTTTCCAGAACAAGGGAAAATATTAGGATTTATGATAGAGTCTATTCCAGCATCATTTTGGTAAGTTTTATTTAGGAATTTTATAAGAAAGGCATCTTCATTATGCGAGCTGGAAGTCTGAAAAGCACCAAGAGTTGAAATTCCATTGTAGCTGTCGGTTGACCCTGTAAAAAAAACATTTCCAGAAGGATCAGTAATTACGTTCATGGCATCATCCCAACCATATCCTCCATAATAGGTCGCCCATGATAGAATCCCGGAATTTCTAAACATTGCCAGAAATGCATCATATTGTCCACCACCAAATAAAGTCTGATATGCACCTGAAGTGGCAATGCCGCTAATGCTGCTGGTATTGCCCGTGATATAGATATTTCCTTTGATATCAACAGCAACTCCACTCCCATAGTCAAAATTATTACTTCCGAAATAAGTTGCCCAAGTTAGGTTGCCAAATTCATTGAATTTTGCCAGAAATGCATCCCCATTTCCACCGGCAAAAGACGACTGATGAGAACCAGAAGAAGCTAATCCCCAGTCGCTATTAGTTTGACCGGTAATGTAAATATTCCCAGAAATATCTACACACATTCCATAAACATCATCATTATTATTTCCCCCATAATACGTAGCCCAATTAAGAACTCCAGAACTATTAAATTGAGCTAAAAACACATCATTCTGGCCGGCAATATTAGTCTGGAATGCACCAGAAGTAGCTAAGTTACTACTCCAAGCTCCACCTGTTATTGTCACATTACCATAATTATCAGTTGCAACTCCTACAGAAAAATCATCATCTTTGCCACCAAAATAAGTCCCCCAAATCATTTTTCCAAAACTGCTGAATTTAGCAAGAAAAGCATCATAGCTACCTCCCGAATATTCCTGGAATGCTTTTTTTGTTACTTTTATGTCAGTACTGTTTGTATAACCTGTAATATAAATGTTCCCAGATGTATCTGCACTTACTCCACCTCCATAATCATTTTCGCTTCCACCATAATAGGTAGCCCAGGTAAGAGCGCCACTATCGTTAAATTTTGCAAGAAAAGCATCATAGGTTGTGCCATTACCCGCCAAAGATGACTGATCTGCATTTGAAGTAGCAATATTGTTTGAACTATTTGTCCATCCTGTAATAAACACATTACTTTTTGCATCTGTGCAGATACCACTTCCATAATTTCTACTGCTGCCACCATAATACGTAGCCCACAAAAGTTTGCCTGAATTGTTGAATTTTGCTAGAAAAACAACAATAGTTCCGCTTTTAGTAGTTTGATAAGCACCAGATGTGACAATACCATTTGTACCATATGAATTACCATTTATGTAAACATTCCCTGAAATATCTGTACATACGCTCCTTCCATTTTCTCCGCTTCCACCCCCAAAATAAGTAGCCCATTCCAAACTCGGATCAATCAACAAATCCTTGTTTTTATCATACTTCCCAACATTAAAACCACAATACCCATCCTTTTTACTAAAACTACTTTTAATCAATTCCCCTTTGGAGTAAGTTTTTGGTGCACTTTCTTCCATGCTTCCTAAAGCATTGCAAAATTTATAGCCACCGTTTTCTAATGAATTAATCTTGTTAGCACCATTCCACTTCATTTTAATATCCACTACATTACCGCCGGGATGAACTAGAAATGAATATTCCATTCCTTTACCATTGGTTGTAAGGATCATATCAATATGAGAATATATATTATTATAAGTAATTGTTTTATAGGTATGTACATTTGCAATACCATGATTCGCATCTCCGGTAGTGTAGAAGTTTTCGAAGTATTCTTGTTGATCTGATGCTGTTATTTGGGTTTTTGGATTGGAGTTGATGAGGATCAGGTCTAAGCGGGAGGAAATTAATTTTGAATTTCCTGATCTTTTCTGATGTAGGGGTTCAAAATTTTGAGCCCCTACATCAGAAATTGGAAGTCCTGTAGCTTCAGAAATAGTGGGGTTGTTTTCATTTTCAATCTTTGTAAAAACGAAACTGAGCATACCGGGTTTGCAATACAGATTTACGCCATTTGAATGAGCATAGAATTTTATATCTCCTTTACCTATATTTCCCTTTAGAGTCGGGGCAAGTTGGCCTTTGTTTTCTTCGAATAGGAGGTTTTGTTTTAGGGAATAGTTGCCAACATTTTTCAATGATTGAGCGGAAATCAGGGAATTAAAGCCAGTGATTAGAAATGTAAAAAAAACTAATTGATTTATAAACTGACTGTTAATGATATTGATTTGGGGAAATTTCATTACATGAATTATTATTAATACGAATGTAATGATTATCAATTGAAAACGGAATCAATAAAATCTGAAAATCTTACGCGTTCAAACGTAGAACGTTAAACTTCTTTTGAGCTTAAAATCAATATTATCTTTTTGGTCTTTTTTTATTGATTAAATTAAAGTAATCTTTCTTAATCAGTTTGTTGTTTACAGATACGACACAAATCCAACCATTACTAATTTTTCCTCTCTTAACGGGGTTTGATATCCACGACCAAAAATAATCATCCCAGATGTCGTATTTTATTACTGTCTTATAGCTATGCCATAACACCTGTTCGTCAGTATACCAATCAGTACGCAAAATGTCATTTTTGTGTAATCCAGAAATTAGAATCCAATGATTAATAATAGAATCATTCGGATCGAAATCTGTTTTTGCGCATATCCTTTTCACAAGAGAATCCATTTTTCTTGGAACATAATTGACAAATCCAGATTCAAAAATTCTTGTGATTGTGTCATAAGATAACTGATTTTTCCATAGACATTTGGATTGACTAGTATCGGCATTAAATGGATCAATTTTATTGTATTTGTTTCTAACTTCAAAATGTAGTTGAGGATAAGTTACAAATCCGCTACACCCTACATAAGCTATTATTTGACCTGATTTAACAGTATCACCGGATTTTACCTTTATAGAGTTCCTTTTCAAATTACCATAAAGTGTATATAGAGTATCATTATGTTGAATAATAATTTGATTACCAAGTACACTATCATTCCATAGTTTATTCCGTTTATTTATCCCATGTACACTTTTATCAGGTAATGAATCCCAAGTGCTATATATTATTCCATCTGCGGCAGCAAATACTGGCACAAGGCTATCTAATTGTCTGAAGCTTAGTATAGCGAAGTCGGTTCCTTCATGAAACTTAAAGGTTTTATTTCCATTGTTAAAGTCCTTTGCATTTTTATTTATTACACTTCTATCTACATAATGAGCAATAAAATAATCTTTAAGATATGTGCCTCCAATAGGCGTTACAAATTTTAAACCCTGGCTTGATCCTTTATTACTTATAGCAATGACAGAAAGATAAACAAATAGTATTTTCCAGACCATGAGCAAATATATGAATTAATGAAAAACATTGGATTTTATCCTCAGCCGAATTTTTGTAGTTTACATTAA
>Ga0207018_1099_pt1 | contig 14356 bp, 14 predicted proteins | sample Alteio_BWMinCont_52_FD_153476 | JGI IMG/M metagenome (GOLD analysis project Ga0207018, IMG submission 153476) | Enriched cells from forest soil in Barre Woods Harvard Forest LTER site, Petersham, Massachusetts, United States -... | ecosystem: Environmental > Terrestrial > Soil > Temperate forest >...
AAAACCTTAACGACATGGGCTTGCGTGGCATATCAAAAGAAGAAATAATTACATCCGGCATGATGGCAAAACATTTTCTCGAACAAAAAATATTGAAAGGAAAGATAGGTTACCTCGGCACAGAAAATTCGGCGCATTATATTTTACAATCAGGACTGGAGCATATTGCAGTGCGTGATATTGATTTGAATAACATCAATGATATTGCAGCATTTGTTTTTTTAGATGATGAAGGTTTCGACTGGAACACCGACATTAATAAAACCGTAAACCTGTTGCGGCATAAAAATATTCCCGTCATCGTTGCTAATTCCGACCGCCTGTATCCTGTTTCCAAAACACATGTATCCGTTGCCACCGGCGGCATTGCCAAACTGGTGGAGAGCATGCTCAATAAACAATTCATTCATTTTGGCAAGCCCGATTCGCAGATGTTCATGTATGCATTTGAGCAATTGAACCAAACCGGCAGCTTTGGCAAAAAAGAAATTTTAATGGTAGGCGATACCCTGCACACCGATATTTTAGGCGGCAATAAATTTGGCGTGCAAACAACATTGGTGCTTTCCGGAAACACCAGCGCCGAAGATGCCGAAATGTATATCAACTCCACCGGCATCATTCCCGATTTTATTTGTAATTCAATTGTTGAGTAAGATTTTTTTGTTACAAGCATTTATAATTCTACTAAGTATCGTTGTGTCACTCACTTGTACGGTATACCGTTATTGGGCTTTTATCAAAGTGTAGATTGTCTAAACTGAATAGCTTAAAGAGTAGTAATTTTAAAAGAAAAATGCCTAAAGCAAAAGTTTTTAACCCAGAACTTAGAAGCTTTGTCTTGCAACATAGAATACGTCAAGAAGCTCTTGCATCTGATATTTTGAAATTCATATTTAGAATTTTAAAAACCAAAACGAAGACACTTGAAAATAGTACAAGCAGTCTTTCATTTATGAGTAAAATTAATTTGCTGTCTGATTTTGATGACATTAATAAAGAAGAATATAAACATTTTGAAAAATTTTTGGCAGTAAGAAACCAGTTTGCTCATAATCAAAAATGTATTTCATTTGAAGCATTAGGTCGGGAAAATGCTGAGTATACTAATTTTTTGACAACCAACTTCCCTAATGAAGAATCTGATAAGGAAAAGAAGTTGCTAACTAGTTATATTGCTCCTTTTAAATATTGCCACAAAATTTTGTGTAGACTAAAATTCTTACAGAAATGGTTTGATGATTGAACTTGAAAGATTTGAATGCTACGAGTTATTGCACAATAAATTTTATGAATGGACTAGTCAAGCAAGAGAAGATTTGGAGAAATCGTGGAATGAATATGCATTTGATGAATCTATATTTAAACCCGATAAAATAGCTTTTTTTATAATTACTTTGGATGCATTCAAGCATAAGTTTTTCTCGGAGATTAGTTTAAGTATGATAGGCGATGAAAATGCTTGGCGTAATGTTCTAAATAAAAAACTGTCAGCCTTCGCCTCTCAGTAATTTTGTAAATTTATTTAGGAATATCCCAATCATTTAATCACTTTTATGAAGGATATAAAAAAGACAATCATAACCGCTAAACTTGTTTTATGAATCTTCTAATAACAGTAATAATATTATTATCGTTTCAATTTGCATTTTGTCAACAAACTACAACAATAGTTTACGATGGTAAAGGAAATATTATTAGAGGAAGTTTTATAAAAACTGTACCGCCAAATCCAGTTACTTTAAAAGATTCGGTATCAAATTATACTTTTGTTTTAGACAGTTCCCATATTTATGTCACAGCTTATGATTCGAGTGGTAATCAGATTTGGAAGACAGACCCATATTTAGATAATCATATTCCGGTATATAGAACTAATAGACCTATAATCGTGGATATAAGATTAGGTAAGAGCATTAACAATGATCCAAAGAAAATTTATAGTTTTGTTTGGATTAGATATAGTAACACACAATTTGGTAAACTGGATTTTAAAACTGGTAAATATTGGTGGGGTGGACAGGATTAAATATCCCAATCATTTAATCGCTTTTATGAAGGATATAAAAAAGACAATTAAAACTGAACACAGGATACTTTTATTCCTCGGCATAGCAGCAGCTATTCTTTACATAGTTACACTAATCCAAAAATTTATGGATAAAGAAAATAATTAAGCCGCTTCCAATTGTTTATTTCTTTCCACAAATAAATCATGATAAACCTGCACTCTCATCCAGTATTCTGCAGGAATATCTAACAGCTTTTGCAGCTTAAGCGCTGTAGCAGCGCTTACATGTCTTTTGCCATGCAGCAATTCACTGAAATGCCCCGCTTTCATTCCCAATGATTCAGCAAACTGAGTTTTCTTAATATTTCTTGCAGCCAATTCCATTTGTAAAACTTCTCCCGGATGTAGCGTTACATCTGTAAAAATTTCTTTGCCACGGGAATTAAAAACTTTGTAATTAGACATAATTTACGTTTAATATTATTGATAATGATTTGTGAGGTCTTCAATTATTAAAATATCCGTCACTATTACAGCATCTTTGTCCACACTTAAAATCAACCTGTACTGTAAATCAACTCTGAGTGACACAACGATGATGAATAATGAACAAATGCTGATACCAAAATATTCTTTGTAGATATTTCTTTAATAGCTTTTATATTATCCAAATTTCATTTCAGGAATATCTCCTTCAATAATAAGCTTACCTGCTGTTTTAGATTTTATTTCTTCTACACTTACGCCGGGTGCTCTTTCTAATAATTTAAAGCCATTGTTTGTTATATCAAGTACTGCTAATTCGGTTACAATCTTTTTTACACAACGTGTACCCGTAAGTGGCAGGCTGCATTGAGTAAGCAGTTTACTTTCTCCTTTTGGATTGGTGTGCATCATTGCTACAATAATGTTTCTTGCACTTGCAACAAGGTCCATCGCACCGCCCATTCCTTTCACCATTTTGCCTGGAATTTTCCAGTTGGCAATATCTCCTTTCTCACTTACTTCCATTGCTCCCAAAACCGTTAGATCAACTCTGCCAGCCCTTATCATTCCAAAACTCATTGCACTATCAAAAAAAGATGAACCCGGCACAGTTGTAATTGTTTGTTTACCTGCATTAATAAGGTCGGGATCTTCTTCACCTTCAAATGGAAAAGGCCCCATACCCAATAAACCATTCTCACTTTGCAAAACAACATTCATATAATCAGGAATATAATTGGCTACGAGCGTTGGAATGCCAATGCCAAGATTAACATAGTAACCATCTTTCAACTCCTTTGCGATGCGTTGTGCTATCTGGTTTTTATCTAACATAAATACAAATCGTAATCACTTTAATTTTCTAACCGTTCTTTGTTCAATTCTTTTTTGATAATTCTTTCCCTCAAAAATTCGTTTAACATAAATGCCCGGCGTATGAATTTGGTTAGGATCCAATTTTCCCGCAGGAACTAATTCTTCTACTTCTGCAATTGTAATTTTTCCTGCCATTGCCATTAGTGGATTAAAATTTCGGGCAGTTTCTTTATAGATAAGATTTCCATGCGTGTCTCCTTTCCATGCTTTTACCAATGCAAAGTCTGCGTTAAATGCATGCTCCAGTAAGTATTCTTTATCATTAAATATTCTTGTTTCTTTTCCATTTGCAACTTCAGTACCTACACCGGCAGGAGTGAAAATAGCAGGCATTCCATAGCCTGCAGCCATGCATCTTGTAGCTAATGTTCCCTGTGGTATTAATTCCACTTCTAATTCTCCATTTAATAATTGCCGTTCAAACTCTGCATTTTCACCAATATACGAAGCTATCATTTTCTTCACTTGTTTTTTTTGCAGCATTAGCCCAATACCAAAATCGTCTACTCCCGCATTGTTTGATATACAGGTAAGATCCTTAATGCCTCTATCAACCAAAGCGGCTATGCAATTTTCCGGAATGCCACATAAACCAAATCCACCAAGCAGCAATACTGCCCCATCATGAATATCTTTTATTGCCTCCCGGGCACTAGCAAATACTTTATTCATATTTTTTTATGGAAAATAGGTTTGACTTTCTTCATAAACTCAGGGTTTCTATCTCTTTCTACTTTTGCTGTCATACTATCCAAAACTGTTTTCAATAATTCAGGATGATTCTTATAGTAATCATAGCTATTATAAAAATCTTCTTTTGAAACATGATCTATTGTAAATATTTCTTTCTGCAATTTTAAATTTTCCAGAACGATATTTTTAGAGGAATCTTTTTTTGTAAAGTTATTAGTATAGACTTGTGCCTGCATCATATCCCATAATACAGCTTGCATCCGTTCCTGATTTAAAATTCCTGTCGGCAGCTTATTTTTATTATTACATGCTACAATTGAGGTAATGCAACATATTGATATTAGCACACGTTTCATTGCAATTCATCTTTATACCTGCCGGCATTGGTAATATCCAGTTTTTGCAATAATTCCGATGCACGGGCTTTATCATCTACATCTGCTTTTGAAAAAACTTTGATCATCTCTGTCGTTTTTCCCTGAAAGAAAAACTGGTTGATCATTGTATTTGGATTATCTGAATTGAAGCTATTTAACTGATTTAATACGTTCAATATTTCTGAGCGTGCTGTCTTCTCAGCATCATACATATTATCCATTCCTTTTCGATAATAATTATAATAAATGTCGTGCATAATATTATACCGTTGATTCAGCATATTCTCTACTAACCAATAACGGTTACGTATACCGTCAAATGCTTTCCATCCGGCTATACCCCTGTCTTCAGGCGCATTGTTCACAACATTTTGTGCTTTTTGAAAGTATGTATCGCCTCCACGTGGTGAAAAAGAATCATAATCAAACCCCAATATCATATAAGCATAGTAAGCTATTACTGCTGTAAGATTGGATGCCAGTGCATCTGTACCGGAAACATTATTCTCATCGAATTGCAACTGCTGGTATTGCACATACTTAAATTCAATATCCTTATCCTGGAAATTAATAATTGGCGATAGATAGCTTGAATTAAACACGGGTCTTCCTGCCTGAATAGTTAACGTTGCGCCATATACATCGTTATCACTTGTAGGCTGAAGAGTTAACAAAAAACTACAATCTATTTTTTCATTGGGTAAAAAATTATCAGCGGTCCATTTACGGTTATTGACAAATGTATTGAGGGCTGCCTGTAATGTCACAAAAACATTTTTATTTACAGTAGAACTTATGCTACTGCTGTTAATACTTACCCTTGCATTTAATTCCTGTGCGTTGGTACAATTAAATACAATTAAAAAAACTACAATAAATAATATTTTATACATACAATGATTTAACAATGGTATTTACAATATCAGCAGCAGCTTCGGCTTTTGATTTAATAGTATAACGATACTCCTTTTCATGCTTATCAAAAATAGTTATTTTGTTGCTGTCATATCCAAACCCTGCGCCAGCATCATTTAATGAGTTAAGAACAATCAAATCAGCATTTTTAGCCCGTAGCTTTTGCAGCGCATATTCCTTTTCGTTAGTGGTCTCTAAAGCAAACCCTACCAGGAACTGATCAGCTTTCTTTATGTCGCCGAAATGTTTAAGAATATCTTTTGTTTGCTTAAGTTCAATTGAGAATCCATTCTGCTGTTTTTTTATTTTCTCAGAAGATATTATCACTGGTGCGTAATCAGCCACAGCAGCATTCATTATCGCAATATCAGTTTGTTCAAATACTTTATCACAAGCATTATACATTTGTTCTGCTGATCTTACTTTTATGATCTTATCCATTACAGGCAGATCAATTTGAGTAGGACCAATTATCAAAGTTACTTCGGCACCACGTCTTTTTAATTCTTTAGCAATTGCTACTCCCATTTTTCCAGAAGAATGGTTGCCAATAAATCGAACCGGATCAATTGCTTCATAAGTTGGGCCAGCTGTCACCAATGCTTTTTTACCTTTTAGTTGTTGACTGGTGAAAAAAAAATCAGTGACCCAATTAATAATAGCTTCTGGTTCTGCCATTCGTCCTTCGCCAATTAAACCACTTGCCAGTTCGCCATTTTCCACAGGAATAATGTGATTGCCAAAAGATGTTATTTTTAAAATATTATTCTTTGTAGAAGCGTGATGCCACATATCTTCATCCATAGCAGGCGCAACCACAACAGTGCATGTAGAAGAAAGATAAACAGCCGTCAATAAATTATCGCACGATCCATTTGCGAGTTTTGCCAATGTATTGCAGCTTAACGGAGCTATCAATATAATATCTGCCCAACGACCTAATTGTACATGATTGGCCCAGGAATCATTATTTGCCAGATCAACTAAAACATCATTTCTGGAAAGAGTAGAAAGTACCAACGGAGAAACAAAAGCTGTTGCAGCAGGTGTAAGAATTACTTTTACATCGGCGCCGGATTTTATAAGTAATCGAACTAATGCAGGAGTTTTATAAGCAGCAATACTACCTGTAATTCCCAATAATATTTTTTTATTTTTCAACATAAAATCCCGTACCGCTTGTGGCGATACGGGATTAAAATTATGACTTCTTATCTAAAAAAGCTCTTAAAAAAAGAGATATTAACTAAACAGATCCTCTTCATTTTTACGGAAGTATACTTTATCTTCCATAAACTCCTGCGTAGCTAATAATGCCGGGTTAGGCATTCTTTCATAAGCCTTCGATATTTCTATCTGCTCTTTGTTTTCATGTATTTCTTCCAGGCTATCAGTATGACTGGCAAATTCCTCCAGTTTATTATGCAATTCTTCTTTAATAGTGATGTTAATCTGATTTGCACGTTTAGCAATAATAGCAATAGATTTGTACAGGTTGCCTGTTTTCTCTTTTATATCAAACAAGTTTTTAGGCTCTACCACGTTGCTGGTATTAGCGCTTAGTTGTCGTCTTAATTTGCTCATTTTGTATTTCTTTAATGTTATTTTTACTTAAGATACTATATTCTTCTGCTTCTTTTAAAAGCTTGCTATCGGGGTAGCGGTCTGCAAAATCCTGGTATACGCTCGTCACTTTTTCATAACGCTCTTCTTGCTTTTCAGCAATACTCAATTTTGCAAACTCGTAATATGATTTTACTATTTTAAGCTCATATTCATCGCCTTTAGCAGATTCAGGATAATCATTCAACACTGTTTCATAACCCAATGTAGCTGCCCGATATTGCCCTATCTTATAATATAATTCAGCAGCATGAAATTCTTTTGATTCTAGTTTTTCCCTGCATTTATCAATAATTTCTGTTGCATTTTTTGTTTTTGCAGATTCAGGATGGGTATTGATAAATGTTTGCAACATGCCAATTGCCTTTATTGTCGCTGTTTGATCCAACTCTACTTTAGGAGATTGCTTATAAAAACAAAAAGCTCTCATATAATCAACATCTTCGGCCTTATCACTATTCGGAAATACATCTAAAAATCCTTTAAAGAAATTTTCTGCCTCTTTATATTCTTTCATATAATAGAAGCAATAAGCATCTTTATAATATAATTCCTCAAACTTATCTGTTCCCTTATAAACAACATATAACTCTTCGTATAATTGCTGAGCTTGTTGATATTTCTTTTCTGTAAAGAACTTATTTGCTTCAGACAATTTATATACATTATCCTTGCTCTTTAATATCTTGCTATACTTATTACAAGATGATAAAAGCAATAATAAAGAAAATACAACTGTGACTATTTTAAGAAACCGCATAAGGGATTGCAAAATTAATGGATTTAGCTCAAAAATCCCTGCTATTTATTTATTTGCAAAAAATGGTAAGTTAAGGTTTTGATAAACTGATTAAGGCTATTATATATGTAAAAACCCTTCCGAAAAATCGGAAGGGTTTATCATTTAGCAAAAAGCAAAAAGCAAAAATAAAAATTAGTTCGATTTAATATCGTAGGTATTTTCATCACCACCACCGATTTTTTTGTCGGTAGATATTCTGTCAGTACTGATACCTAATGTTTCAACAAGATATTTCTTAATTGCGTCTAACCTTTTATCGGCAAGAGATTGATGAGGTTTAGAAGCTGCAGGATAACCTACAATAATTATATTACAAGTTGGATTATCTTTCATTTTAGAAGCCACACTTGCTAATAATGCTTTAGTGTCTCCGCTTAAACCGATGCCATTACCTTTGAAAGAAACGCTTGGATAGTCAGTAGGACAAGCAGGTTTAGCCGTTCTCATGGAATCCATCATTTTGCAACAAGCTGGATCAGGACATTTACCAACACCATCAGCATCAACTGGTTGACATTCTGTAGGAGTTATTTTTTGTTTGTCTTTGCAATCCGGTACACCATCACCATCAGTATCTAATGAAACACCGTGTGTATCAACAGGACAACCAGCAGGAGTGTTTGGCTCTCTGTCTAATTGATCAATTACACCGTCTCCATCAGCATCATCAAATTTTGGCTTAGGGAAGTTAATATGACGTGGGTTGTTTAATTCGCTGTAAGCATAATCCAATGGATTCAGCCACCATAATGGTTCAACTGATTTGCTGCCCAGGTTAAAGTTTAAGCCAAGAGAAAGAACATTATAAGAATCGAAATCAGATGTAAGTACAGGAGATCCGGCTACTTGTTCTGCCCAACGTTGACCATCTAATAAATCGGTCTTTACAAAAGTTTGGCGGTCTTCCAATTGGAGGTTTATCCTGTTACTTAGTTTATAAGCTATGCCTATAAGTACAGTACCTGAAGGCTTCAATGTATAGTATCCATCACCCTCTGAAGGACGACGGTTGTTTTCAGTTTCTGCACGGCTTTCATAAATCCCATCCATCCCTGGAATCCCATCAAGCCCATTTTTAAGATCCTTTAAAATGTCACTACGATTGGAGTATGAAAGTCCGCCCTTGGTACTATATTTAGAAATAACAGAATCAAAGAGAGCGCTATAATTAGTTCCATCTGCTCTTCCTGCATCAACCATTGTATGGTACCAGGTAATTCCAATACCACCACCGCCATAAATTGTCATCCCGGTTTTTTGTTTGTGAAAACGAATATTGTTTAATGTTACCAGCCCTTGTAACGATAAATCATTAATAAGTGATTTGTAATTATAAAAAATCGGATTAACAGTGCCACCAGCTCCGTCAGGAGTATAAGCATCTATTCGGGCACCTTTATAGCCAATAGTTTTTGGAGTAGAACCAGGAATTTGGGGTCCCCCGGCTACCCATGCACTGTTATATCTATAATTACCGGAAGATTCCCAATTTAGTCCTTCAGCAATTCCCCGTACGTATTGTGCCCGTAATGAAAAAACATATCCGATAGCTTTCCTTACATGAACTTCAAATGAAGGAAGCACCGGAATTTTTGCGGACACATCACCACTTACAGTTATATCACTTAAAGAAGCACCAATTTCCCATTGATTACGAGGCTTAACCGGAAAATCATAATTGTGATTCCAGAACTCGTTTTGCTGTGGTAAACTTTTTGCAGGTACTACAGAGGAATCATAAACATCATAAACAGAGGTGCTTTTTTGAGCAAAAACTTCTGACCCTATAAAAGTCAGTAAGCCCAATAAAAATAATTTGTACTTTTTGCTTGCCATAACTAAATGATTGATTATTAAAAAAATTGGATTAAGAGTTGATTTAGTGCAAAAGTATTGATTGAGAATCAAAATCCAAATTTTTTTAGCATTTATTTATATTCTCTCTTTTTTACTTTTTGCAAAGTTTTCGTATATGCCTGACTTATTCTTTTGTCAATACGCTGCATCATCTCAAAATATTTTTCTCCTATTTAACTTATCAGACTTTTTAAGTTGCTAAAATAATTCTTTTGAAAGGGGCTCATACTGCATTATATTGCTTCTTTTTACATTTTTACACATGGATTTTGTTAAGGATACCATTGGAAAAGAGTTGAGCATTTTTGAGAAAAAATTTGCCGATGCAGTAAAAAGTCAAGCCCCATTGCTTGACAGGATTATGCAATACATCATAAAGCGCAAAGGCAAGCAACTTAGGCCGATGTTCGTTTTCCTGAGCGCCAAATTACAGTCACCGGTAAACGAAAGTACATACAGGGCTGCAGCGCTGGTTGAGTTATTACATACCGCTACATTGGTACACGATGATGTAGTGGATGAGGCTATGGAACGAAGAGGTTTTTTTTCTATTAATGCACTTTGGAATAATAAGATTACTGTTTTGGTAGGTGATTATTTGCTATCAAAAGGATTATTACTTTCAACCGATAATAATGATTTTGAACAACTACGCATTTTATCCCGTGCTGTTAAACAAATGAGCGAAGGGGAATTATTACAAATTGAAAAAACCCGTAAACTTAATCTGAAGGAAGATATATATTTTGAGATTATCCGTAGCAAAACTGCTTCCCTGCTATCTTCTGCATGTGCTGTAGGAGCATGGAGTACCAGCCAGAATGAAGCTATTAGTAATAAAATGGGGCTATTTGGCGAAAAGATTGGCATTGCTTTTCAAATTAAAGATGATCTTTTTGATTATGGCAATGATGATGTGGGGAAACCTACTGGCAATGACATCAAAGAAAAAAAATTAACCTTGCCATTGATCTACACGCTTAACAATATTGGCAAATCAAGAAAAAGAGAGTTGATCTATATTATAAAAAATGAAAATAGGGACTCAAAAAAAATTAAAGAAGTTATTGACACAGTTGTAGAAACGGGTGGTATAAAATACGCAATTAAGCAAATGAATAAATATCGTGATGATGCTCTTGCTATTTTACATGAATTTCCAAAGACAGACATAAGAGATGGTTTGGAAAAGTTAGTGATGTACATTACTGAAAGAAAATATTAACCTGCTCCTTATTGATAACTTAATACTAATATGAAAAAAAGATGGACGGAAATACAATCCGATGAAGCAATTGTTGTAAGCTTACAACAATCATTAAAGATAAATACCACACTCTGTAAAATATTGGTTGGCAGAGGAATTGAAAATTACGAACAAGCTAAAGATTATTTCCGTCCGCAACTATCCCAACTGCATGATCCATATTTATTGAAAGATATGGATAAGGCGGTAAGCCGCATCACAACTGCATTTGAAAAGAAAGAAAAAATATTAGTGTTTGGCGATTATGATGTGGATGGAACAACAAGCATCGCTACACTTTATCAATTTCTTTATAAGATTTATGAACCATCGTTGTTAGATTTTTATATTCCGCATCGTTATCGTGAAGGTTATGGTGTAAGCAAAATAGGAATTGATTTTGCGAAAGAAAATAATTTCTCTTTAATCATTTCTGTTGACTGCGGAATTAAGTCTGTTGATTTAATCGGGTATGCCAAATCGTTAGGTATTGATTTTATTGTTTGTGATCATCATTTACCAGATGAAATTTTACCACCTGCAGTTGCTATTCTCAACCCAAAACAAAAAGATTGTAACTATCCGTACAAAGAATTGTGCGGATGTGGCGTTGCGTTTAAATTAATTACAGCGCTTGCGCAACAGTTTGGCATAGACGAAGATCATTATCATTGTTATTTTGATTTATTAGCTACTGCTATTGCTGCGGACATTGTTCCTATAACCGGCGAAAACCGTACCATGGCTTATTTTGGGCTGGAACGCATCAACACAAGCCCCTGCAGCGGGATTAAAGCATTGATTGAATTAGGCGGATTAAAAAAAAATAAACTAAGCATCAACAACGTAGTTTTTGTTATTGCGCCGAGAATAAATGCAGCAGGCAGAATGGATGATGCAAGAAAAGCTGTGCAATTATTTATTGAACATGATTATACTAAAGCGCTTGAGTTTGCAAAGTTATTACACAATGATAATATTGACAGAAAAGACACAGATAGCATGATAACTGAAGATGCATTATCAATGATAAATGACAACGAAGAATTAATAAACAGGAAATCAACCGTTGTATTTAAAGAGCATTGGCATAAGGGTGTTGTTGGAATTGTCGCAAGCCGTTTAATTGAAACTTATTATCGTCCAACGGTGGTGCTTACACGAAGTGGTGATGTGGTTGCAGGAAGTGCCCGAAGTGTTCCCGGTTTTAATTTGTATGAAGCTATTTATGCTTGCCGCGAACATTTGTTGGGTTATGGCGGTCACTTTGCTGCTGCTGGCTTATCCATGTTGCCGGAGAATGTTGATGCTTTCAGCAATTCATTTGAAATAATTGTTTCTTCTACTATTGAAGAACATTTATTGATACCTGAAATTATTATTGATACGGAAATTCAATTCAGTGAAATCAACAACAACTTCTACAATATCATTTGCCAGATGGAGCCTTATGGACCTGAAAACATGCGTCCGGTCTTTATTGCAAAGGATGTTTTGGATACCGGTTATTCTAAAATTGTTAAAGAACATCATGTTCGGTTTGTAGTAAAACAACAGAACATAACGTTTACGGGTATAGGATTTAACATGGCAACAAGTTTTTACTTGCTGCGATTAAAAAAGCCGCTCGACATTGTTTTCACCCTGGATGAAAACGAATGGAACGGCACTAAATCACTTCAATTAAAAGTTATTGATATAAGACTGAGTGAAAATTAAACAGTAATGATCCTGCTCTTTGGTTCAACTTCCAATAATTCCACACTACGATTTATAAATTCTGTCAGGTTATTTCCCTTCAATAAACCCTGAGATAATAAAGCAAGATCAGCCAGGTTATGCACTACCTTTTCTTGTTTTTCTTTTGAAGTTTCAGCTAATATATTTTGATATATCTTATGATTACCATTAACCGTTAACGTTACTTCTTCCGGCATTGATGCATAAAAACCTCCCATCTGTCCCTGCATGGCAGCCATATCTTTCATACGACGCATAAACTCGGGCCTTGTAGCAATTACCGGTGGCGTATCAGGATTTAATCCCTTAACCTCTACCGTTACATGCACTTCAGTTACTTCCCGTTCAAATAATTTTTTTAGTTTTTCTTCTTCATCTTTTGCTAATACACTTCCGCTACTTTCCTGTTTGTCTATAAGGTTATCAACTATGTCTGCATCCACTCTTGTAAACGCAACATTCTCCCATTTCATTTCTATTTGATTGATGAAACCTCCGTCAATAATGGTTTCCAGCTTAACTACTTTGTAGCCTTTTGCAGTTGCCTGTTGTATATAAGCATCCTGCTGAACAGGATTGGTCGTATATAAAATAACCAGTTTACCTTCTTTATTTTTTTGCAATGTTTTCGTTGCAGTACGATATTCTTCCAGTGTATAAAAAGTTCCGCTAGTTGCTGCATCTTCAAACAAATGAAACTTGTTTGCCTTTTCTAAAAACTTATCATCAGTCATCATTCCATACTTCACAAAGAGTCCAAGGCTTTCCCATTTTTCTTCAAATGATTTTCTGTCTTTATTAAATATCTCTTCCAGTTTATCGGCAACTTTTCTGGTTATATGACTGTTTATTTTTCTAACATTCGGATCGCCTTGTAAATAGCTTCTGCTAACGTTTAAGGGTATGTCAGGAGAATCCAATACACCTTGCAACAACATTAAAAATTCCGGAACAATATCTTTTACTTCATCCGTTACAAAAACCTGGTTACTGTACAATTGAATTTTATCTTTCTGTATCTCATAGCTCTGCTTAATCTTTGGGAAATATAAAATACCGGTTAAGCTAAACGGATAATCAACATTCAAATGAATCCAAAACAACGGAGCTTCATTGTAAGGATATAATTCTTTGTAAAAATTCTTATAATCTTCGTCGGTTAGTTCACTTGGTTTCTTCGTCCATGCAGGATTGGTATTATTAATTTGTTTATCCTGGTAAAAAATCGGAACAGGTAAAAAGCTACAGAATTTTTTAAGGATGTTTTCAATACGGTATGCTTCTAAAAATTCTTTGCTGTCTTCATTTATATAAAGCACTATATCAGTACCGCGATTTTCTTTTTCTGTTTCTTCTAAAGTAAATTCAGGACTTCCGTCACATTCCCAACGAATTGCTTTTGCATCTTCTTTATAACTTTTACTAAACACCTCCACTTTATCACTCACCATAAAAGAAGAATAAAACCCAAGCCCGAAATGCCCGATAATATTATTTTCATTTTGCCCTTTATACTTTTGCAAAAACTCTTCTGCGCCGCTGAATGCCACCTGGTTCAGGTATTTGTCAATCTCTTCGCCTGTCATGCCAATGCCACGGTCGCTGATGGTCAGTGTCTTTTTTTCAGCATCTAATTTTATATCAATGCGCAATTCGCCCAATTCACCTTTTGCTTCACCGATAGACGAAAGTGTTTTTAATTTTTGCGTAGCATCCACCGCATTGCTTAC
>Ga0207018_1022_pt2 | contig 14279 bp, 12 predicted proteins | sample Alteio_BWMinCont_52_FD_153476 | JGI IMG/M metagenome (GOLD analysis project Ga0207018, IMG submission 153476) | Enriched cells from forest soil in Barre Woods Harvard Forest LTER site, Petersham, Massachusetts, United States -... | ecosystem: Environmental > Terrestrial > Soil > Temperate forest >...
GGCCTCGCACCTCTATCGGGAGGATCACATCGTCTTCAGCCCCTCGATCAGGGAGGCCACGCCCGAACTGTCGATGTATTCGACGCTCGTCAGATTCAGAACGACTCGCGGCGCCCGCTTGGCCCGAATCTCCAGCAGGAGGGCCTTCCGGACTTCCGGCGAATTCGACATGTCGATGTTGCCGGTCACATCCAGAATGGTGGCCTGATCGATCCGGCGGGCGGAAATCTTCACTGCGGGTTCTCCTCTGGGCAGGCGCTTCCGCCCTTCGACGCTCCGGCGTATTTCACGAGCCGCAGCCGGTTCATCCGGCCGGCGCGCTTATACTCGACCGCATCCATACTACCGCGGATAATATGCAACCCTAAACCACCGGGCCTGATCTCGTCCAGTGGCCGGGGCTGTATCTTCGTGGTGTCGACGGCAGGCCCGCAGTCGAAGAGCAGAACTTCGACGCCCTGCTCGCTCCGGCCGTTCGCGCGCCGCTCCAGGCGATTGCAATAGACATCAATGGGCTTGTCCGGGCAGCCGTGATAGGAGTGCCGCATAATATTAGATACGGCTTCGTCCACGCCCCGGATGATGGCTCGATTCTCTTCCCCGGAAAAACCCAGCGACTCCATCAACGGCTCGAGCGCTCCGCGGACGACGCACAGAAATGTGGGGTGGCTGCGCAGTTCAAGTTTCAGCAGAAATGTCCGGCTGACCTTAGTGGGCTTCCTTTTCCCGACTGGTCGTTTCACCGTCACCGAGTTCGTGCCTTGTTTATGCACTGTTCGACCTCCCCACTGAGGCAGGGGGTTATGGCAAGGAATCATAATTTCGGCTTGGGTGCAATCAAATTTCTCTCTGTGTCCTCAGTGCTCTCCGTGGTGAAGCGGGAAGTCCAACCCTTCACCACAGAGGGCACAGAGGTCACGGAGGAAAGCCGCGGAGAATGCTGCACTGGCGTTGACTTAGCGCGCGGGCCGGAGTACGGTCGCCGAGCAGATACCGGCCGGCGTCGTGACGCCGTCTCAAAGAGGAATCCATGAAGACAGCGTGGAGATTGTTCTTACTGGGTATGGTCCTGGCCGGGGGCGCTTGCGCGGCGCGGGTTTGGGCTGACACCCTCGCGGTCGTGTGCAAGTCGGATTTCAATTTGGTGCTGGTTGACCCGGCCACGCAGAAGGTGGTGGCGAAGCTGCCCACCGGCCTCGGGCCTCACGAGGCAGCGGTATCGCCCGACGGCCGCACGGCCTACGTCTCGAATTTCGGGCGGTACAGCGTTTATCCCGCGGGGGACACGCTTCACGACAAGGCGGGCAACACGATCACCGTCGTCGATCTCGTGGATCGCAAGGTGAAGGCGACGTTTGACCTCGGCACGCACACAGGGCCGCACGGCATGGTGGTGAGCCATGACGGCAAACTCCTCTGGTCAACTTCGGAAACGCCGCAGGCTGTGCTGGAGATCGACGCCGCCACCGGAAAAATCCTGCACGTGTGGAATACGAACCAGGTGCGCAGCCACATGATCGTCACGACGCCGAACGAATCCAAGTTCTACGTGACGAATACCGTATCGGGCAGCGTGAGCGTGGTCGACCGATCCACCGGCGAAGTGAAAGTCGTGGCGACCGGGCCGGGCACGGAGGGCATCGCGATTTCGCCGGATGGGAAAGAGGTATGGGCCGCCAGCCGCATCGACGGCAAAATTTCCGTCATCTCGACGGCCACAGATTCCATTGCGGCGGCGTTTCAAAGCGGCGGAAAAGAACCGAAGCGTTTGGCGTTCACGCCTGACGGCGCGCAGGTTTGGGTGACGAATTCCAGAAGCGATCAGGTTACGGTATTCGACGCTCACGCCCGCGAGCTGATCGCAACGCTGACGTTGGACAAGGCCCCGAGCGGCGTCTATTTCTCTGCCGACGGCGGCCGCGCCTACATCACCAACGCAAACGCCAACGAGCTGACCTTCGTCGATGCGCCGTCGCGAAAAACGCTCGCAGTCATGCCCATCGGAACCGATCCCGACGGCGTGATCTGGTCGTCGCGATAAGTAGGACAGGCTTCCAGCCTGTCGCCTTCCGCCAACACACCCAGGCTTCAAGAATCGCGCGACGGTCACGCCGATTCGGTGTCAGAGACCGCACCCATACGAAATCAACATTCAGCCAATATCCAATGGAAACCCAACAGGCTGAAAACCTGTCCTACCTTCCCGCCGCGACCATCGCCATCGCCGGCTGAAGTCCGATCATCATCGAAGCGAATCCCGGCAAATCGAGTGACTGCGGCCCGTCGGAGAGAGCGCGCTCCGGGCACGGATGAACTTCGACGATAATTCCGTCCGCGCCAATCGCCACCGCCGCGCGTGCGGCCGCCGGCACCAGGCTGCGCCGCCCCGTCGCGTGCGACGGATCGACCACCACCGGCAAGTGGCAAAGCTCCTTGGCCAGCGCCACGCCCGCCAGGTCCAGAGTGTTCCTTAGCTCGGCGTCAAACGTCTTGATTCCCCGCTCGCACAGCACCACGTTCGGGTTTCCACCCGAGAGCAAATACTCCGCAGCCAGCAACCATTCCTTGATCGTAGCCGAGGGGCCGCGCTTCAGCAGCACGGGCCGCGGGACGGTCGCGAGCTTCCGCAGCAGCGGATAATTCTGCATATTGCGCGCGCCCACTTGCATCATGTCCGCGTATTCGACCACTGCATCCAAATCCTCGATGCCCATCACTTCGGTCACCACCGGCAGCCCGGTTTCCTTCCGAGCCTCCGCCAGGATTTTCAGGCCCTCCACGCCGAGGCCCTGAAAATCGTAGGGCGAGGTGCGCGGCTTGTACGCGCCGCCGCGAAGCAGGGTGGCGCCCGCCGCCTTCACGGCGCGGGCCGTCTCCAGCAACTGCTCGCGCGACTCGACCGAGCACGGCCCGGCGATCACCGCCAGCTCCGGCCCGCCGATCTTCACGCCGCTCACGTCGACGACGGTGCCCTCGGGCCGCAGCTCGCGCGAGACGAGTGTGTACGGCTGCGAAATCACCAGGATGTCGTCAACCCCCGGCGCGACGCGCAGCGCTTCCACTTCGGCGCGGCGCCCGCGATTCTTTCCGACCACGCCGATCACCGTGCGCTCGGCACCCTGGATCAGGTGAGGGAGAAACCCGCATTCCTTGATTCGGTCCATGACGTGTTGTATCTGCTCCTCCGTGGCGTTGGCTGACATATTCACGATCATCGGGAATCTCCTCGGCTGATTTTTGCGTCCATACAGCAAAAAAGCCGCGGACCCTTTGGGTTCCCGCGGCCAGTTCTGGATTCTCTTCGCGCTATCTAACTTTTCGTTTTACTCCGATACGCGCGCGATCCGCCTCTGGCCGCTTCCCCACCAGGAGAAGCGGTACGTAAAGGCGAACCAAGAATAATAGCGCGTGTTCATGCGGGAGACAGAATACGTGAAAACCGGGCCAAATGTCAAGGATTTACTAGGGTTCTAACGCAGCGCCAACTGGACGCGCCCGACTGATTAGCCTTCAAACGGCGATTGATATGAAATTTTTTGCAGATAACGTGAGGCGGAGCCACGGATCCCATCGCAACGAATAGCGCTTTTAGGAGGGCCGGGCTTCAGCCCGGCCAAAAGGCCTTGCAATCACAGGGCTTCAGCCCCTGAAGCTGTACTTAGTTTGCCGCCGGTCGCCGCTACTCCCCCAGCCCGCGCCGCACGTCCTCGCTCAGCACAATCGCCTCGGAAACTTCCTTCATGGACTTGCGCCGCTGGCGACTCTGCCGCTGGATCGTGAGATACGCCTCCTCCTCGGTCAGCTTCAGCTCGCGCTGGAGGATTCCCTTGGCGCGCTCGACGAGCTTCCGAGTCTCGAGTTTCTCCGAGAGGTGAACATTCTCGCTCTCCAGGCGCGCCATTTCGATTTCCGCGCCCACCAGAAATCCGATCGTCGAGAGCAGCATGATTTCGCGCTCGCTGTATTCGTGCGGCTCGCGATTCTGCAAATTGATCACGCCGACCACGCGACCGCGGCACAAGACCGGCACGGACAGGAACGCCTCAAATCGATCCTCCGGCAAGTCCTTGAACAACTGAAAGCGCGGATCCTGCGACGCGTTCACCGACACCGCGACCGGCTTGCCGTGCTCGGCCACCCATCCGGTAATGCCCTGCCCGAGCCGCAGCTTCAGGCGATCGACGACATCGGGGTGCGCATTCTTCGATGCGCGCAGAATCAGATCGCCGTCTTCGAGCGCATACAGAAAGCACGAATCGCAGCTCACGATGGAAGCCGCGAATTCCACGATTTGAGCCAGAACTTCGTGCAGGGGATCGGCCGCCGCCATGCGGCTGGCCATTTTGTGGATGAACGCAACCTCGGGATTGTCCGCCATGATTGTTTTGGAAATTTCGGTAGTCACACCAAAAGGCTATGCGCCGAAGCCGGGAGTGTCCAATTCGTACTATGGATGTGAACGATCAGACTTGCTGAAGTGGAAAAAACTCTGGTGTAGAGAGAGATTTGTAGGGCACGGCTTCACAGGCTGCGGGAAAAGCATTTTCTTGTCATTCTGAGGCGTGCTTTTCGCCGAAGAATCTCTCTGTTGGTTTGACTTACATCGAAGAGAGATTCTTCGCTTCGCTCAGAATGACACAAAAGAGGGGTTTTTCCGCGGCCTGTTCAGCCGTGCCGTAAGGCGATCGCTCAAGACGGCTTTAGCCGCTGGCCGTTTCCGAGTGCGCATCACTCGCACGAGAAATGCGGGCTATGCGTGCGCTCTCTTCTTCTGCAGTATTCCCGCACAGCGTTCCGCCGCTTCGCTGACAAGAAATCCCATCCTCGGATGCGACGGCTCCATGTCCGGCTCGATGCGATGCTCGCGCAGCCGTTCGCTCGTGGTAGGGCCGATCGACGCAACTACAACGCGCGAAAGCGCGAGCCGCACCGAGTCTTCCCGCTTCATCTCCGCCGCGATTTGCAAAAGATGATCCGCTTGCGTCGCCGTAGTGAAAAGCACCACGTCGATTTCATTGCGTGCCAGCGCCACAATCGCCGCACGCAGCGGCCCCGTATCCTCCGGCAGCGCCCATTCGTAAACGGGAACGGAAGTGACGAGCGCGCCCCGCTTTCGCAGTCCATCGACCAGGTCGCCATTCGTCACGCCGTATTCCTGCACCGCGACGCGCCTGCCTTTCAAGGGCACAGCCGCGGCATTTTCATCCAGCGCGCGCAGAACTTCGCGCCACGTATTCGGTTCGGGCGCAACGACGGCCACCGGCACATTCCATTCCCGAAGCACCGCGAGCGGTTTGGGACCGCGCGCGATAACCGCGATGTCGCGAAGCCGCGCCAAATACTCGCTGGCCGGATAAATCGTTTCAACGACTCGTGCCAGGGCGCGTGTTCCGACACCGGTCAAGAAAATGACCACGTCGAATTCGCCGCAGAGAAGTTTGGTCGCGAACGCCAGCGCTTCCGTATTGGTTTCGAGAGGAACCTCGCGCATGGAGGGCGCGACGATCGCCTGACCGCCATAGCTCGCGATCAGCTTGCCCATCTCCGGCCCGCGCCGGCTCTCGAGCGAAAGCACGCTCAGGCCGGAGAAGCCCTTGGTCGCTTCGGTGGTCATCTCGGCAATGATGCCGCAGTCAGTAGATTTATTCCATGCGAAGAATCAGAGTGGCGCAGGCTTCTAGCCTGTGGGTGTTAGTTGCGGCAAGATCGATCCAGCCTCTACAAAACCCCACAGGCTGGAAGCCTGCGCCACTACAGTTCCGCGCGGTTCGCGGCTGCAAGTACGAAACGAGGGTTTCAGACTGAGGTTCACCCATGCCGCTCGCGGCGACAGTTCCGTCGGAATTCACTTACGACAACCGTCAAGAGGCAGCGGCGGCGTTGGCCATTTGGTTCGACATCTGTTCCTTCATCTTCTGGTTCATTTCCTTCGGGGTCGGTTCCGCCTTGTGGGTGGCAATCATCCATGTGTAACCGTCGGCATCGACGACGGTGCCGCAGCGGTCGCCCCAAAACATGTCCGTCACCGGGCCTTTGAGCGTGGCCCCGAGCTTCACAGCCTTCGCGACGACCTTGTCCACGTTCTCGGTCAGCAAGTATAGGTTCGTCGGCGACCCGCCCACCGCGTTCGCGGTCCGCGAACCCATCTGCGGCATTTCCGGCCCCAGCATCAGCGTGGTGCCACGAAGAGTAAGCTCCGCATGGACTGCTTTGCCGTCCGGGGCGTTCATGATTCCGCGTTTGGTGAAGCCGAACGCCTTTTGATAGAAGGCGGCGGCCGCCTTCACGTCGGTGACCGTCAGCATCGCGGTCAGCGATCCATACAACTTCTTGTTGAGGGGATCAATCTTTTTGGGCATAACGCTCCTTTGGTCAGGCGGACATTCGATCTGAACGTCCGAGAAAATTGTTCCTGCGCCGCTCCAGAAACGTCCAATGCGGCGGGCGTTAACGATACTGCAACGCAAAACACCGGTCAACTCGCTTCGGGATCCTTATACAGGCGCCGCAACCTGCTCTCGATGAAAGCTGCGCCCCTTGCGTTCCTTTCCGAGTGCGATGATCACGATGAGCACGGCGATGGTGACAATTTCAAATCCCGCGATCGCCCACTGATAGCCCACCCGGCCTCGCAGCCAAAACTCGACGGAATTTGTCGGCGCGGCAATCAAGATTCCCAGCTGATACGCGAGTCCGGGAACGAGGCCACGCGTTTCGTCCGGCGAAAGCTCGCTTAAATGGACGGGGATGATTCCCCACGCGCCCTGGACGCCGGCTTGCATCAGGAATGAGCCAACGGCCAGCACGGCAAGCGAGGCGCCGAACGCCCAGAGCGGAATGACGAGCAACGCCAGCGACATCGAGCAAATCATCGTGAGGCGCCTTCCCAATTTTTCGGAGAGCTGGCCGAAAATGATCGCGCCGACGATGGCGCCAACGTTGTAAAGGATGGCCATGTAGGATTGCATCGCGGGGCCGAGCTTGTGCACCGTGCCGAGGAAATCCGGATAGAGATCCTGCGTGCCGTGCGAGAGGAACATCATGAAGGTCATCAGCAGGACAAGGTACAGGAAGCTCTTCCATTGCGTCGCGACAATTCTAAGGACTGCGCCAGTTGAGGGCGCGCGATGCTGCTTCCAGGCTTCCGACTCCGGCACCTTCGCGCTGATGTAAAACGCCAGGAGGGCCGGCAAGCCGCCCACCCAGAACATCGGTCGCCATCCCCACGCGGGCAGAACAAATCGCGCGACGATCGCGGCGAGGATGTAGCCGGTGGAATAGCCGCTCTGCAAAATTCCGGAGAGCACGCCGCGCCATCGCGGCGGCACGGATTCCATCGCGAGCGAAGCCCCGATGCCCCACTCGCCGCCCATGCCAATGCCGTAAAGCGCGCGCATCACCAAAAAGAACGTGAGATTGGGCGAAAACCCGCAGGCCAGCTCAACCACGGAAAAGAAGACCACATTCGCCATGAGCGGAATGCGCCGGCCGTAGCGATCCGTCATCAAGCCGAAGATGAGAGCGCCCACAGGACGCATCACCAGCGTCACGAACAGCGACGCGACGATCGCGCTCTTCGCCACGTGGAAATCTTTGGCGAGCCGGTCGATAAGGAAGACGACCACGAAGAAGTCGAACGCGTCGAGCGTCCACCCGAGAAAGGAAGCCGCTACCGCGTGCGCCTGCCCCGAACTGGAAAGTCCGGGTACGCCGCTGTCTCGCCCCTTGTTAAACAACGATTCCTCCCGTGGGTTCGGCGATCACGCGCAAAGAAATATCTCGATACAAAAGCGCGGCGCAAATTGCCGACACCGCGAGCAGCGCGCATCCGCCAGCCGTACGCCCCAGGCAGATCCCGCCAATCCCGAACAGCGCAGCGTACACCATGGCGCAGCCAAGCGCCCACGCCAGTAGGTTCCGGCCAAGGTCGTGCGTCTCGGCCAGGTCGGGCGCAAGAGCGGCGATGCGCCTCCAACCCGCGACGTGCGGCCTCACTTTACGGTAAAAGCGAAGCAAGACTTCCTCCGGCTCAGCAGGCGTCAGAAACGTGACCGCAACCCAGACCGCCGTCGTTACAGCCGTCGTCGCGAGTGTAGTCTTCGCGAAAACGACCGGCGCGCTGCCGTTGAAGATTTCCCAGCGATGCAGAATGAGAGTCATCCCGAGCGCGGTAGCCATCGCGGAAATTTCGCTCCACGCATTGATGCGCCACCAGTACCAGCGCAGCAGATACACGCCGCCCGTCCCCGCGCCGACTTCCAGCACCACTTCCCAGCCCTGCCCGATGGACACAAGCTGCGCGGAAACATAAGCCGACGCTGCCACCAGCAGCAGCGTGGCGATCCGCGAAATGTTCACGTAATGCCTTTCGCTCGCGTCGCGGCGGATGAATCGCCGGTAAAAATCCTCCACGAGATACGAACTCCCCCAATTGAGCTGCGTCGCGATCGTGGACATGAACGCCGCCATGAATCCCGCGATCAAAATTCCGCGCAGCGCATGCGGCATGAACGTGGTGGCCACAAGCATGTAGCCCGACTCCGGATGCTGCAAGCCGGGATACAGCGCCGCGGCAGCCAGCGCCGTTAGAATCCACGGCCACGGACGCAGCGCGTAATGCGCGACGTTGAACCACAGCACGGAAAGCAACCCATGCCGTTCGTCACGCGCGCTGAAGATGCGCTGCGCGATATACCCGCCGCCGCCCGGCTCCGCCCCCGGATACCAGAACGCCCACCACTGCACCCCCAGATGCACGAGAAACGTGAGCACCGGCAGCGTCCACAGCGCCTCACCGGTAAGGCCGCGCGAAAAATCCGGAAACATCGCGGTGATGTTCGAGGCGCCGCTCCCCGCCGCGGCCCGCATGGCCGAAAGCTTTCCCAGCATCACCTGCATGCCGCCCGCGCCGCGCACGCCATAATACGCGACCGCGATCACAATCCCCATTTTCAAAATAAATTGAAAGAGGTCCGTCCACAGCACGCCCCACAGGCCGCCGAGCGAAACGTAAAATCCGGTGAACGGAATCAGAAAGAAAATGCAGATCGCCAGGCTCGCGCTCTCGCTTTTGCCCAGCGCCGATCCCACGATGCTGGTCATAGCCTTCGTCACCCAGCCGAGGATCAGGCAATTCATCAGCAGCCCGAGATAGATCGCCCGAAAGCCTCGCAAGAACGCAGCGGGCTTTCCCGCATACCGCATTTCCGCAAACTGTACGTCCGTGACAAGCCCCGAGCGCCGCCACAGCCGCGCGAACAAAAACACCGTCATCATCCCCGACGGCAGAAAACTCCACCACAGCCAATTGCCCGCGATCCCCCGCGTGTAGACGAGGCCCGTCACCACCAGTGGCGTGTCTGCGGCAAACGTCGTCGCCACCATCGACGTCCCCGCCAGCCACCACGCTACCCGCCGCCCCGAGACAAAATACTCTTCCGTGTTCTCGCCGGACCGCCGCCGGAAATAAATCCCCAGGAGCAGCATCAGCAGCAGGTACCCGGCAATCACGGCCCAGTCGAGTAGCGTCAGCGTCATGAATGCCCCGGCTGCGAATGGCCCTTCTGTTCTGGAGGAATCGGCGGCTAAGTGTCGTTGCAAGGAGGCGCGGTGTCAAACAAAAATCAGAAGGCGTCACTAATCGGGGTTGAATCGTCCTGACTTACCTATATTGTAAGGAGAGCAGCCATCAGCTCGATACCGTCCCATAGGTTTTGAACGCGGAGATTCTCATTGTAGCTGTGCTGATTGTCGTCGTGGTTGGCAATCGGAACTCCGATGTTGGGAATTCCAAGAACTTCGCCCGCTGCGTCGGGCGAAGTCGCCCCGGAGCTTGGCATTTTGACTGTTGGCCCTCTGGCGCTTTCAACGGTCCGGATAACCTCTTGCGATACGGAAATGTCCATCGACGTCCGATACGCTCTCTCTCCCTGATGTCGCACGATTAGGGCTACCTTCGGATGTGAACCGCGAACGCTTTCGTCGGGTTCCGACTCCACCACGAAGTAGCCCTGCTTTCGGATGTGGTCGATCAAGCGGTTGGCCGTCTGGGTGGGATCCATCCCTTTAACTAGCCGCATATCGATCGTTGCGGTAGCCGAAGCAGGAATCACGTTCGATGCCTGAAGGCCGGTGCGAGAACTGCTCATTCCGCGAATGTTCAGGGACGGCATCATGATTAATTCCGCCAGATGCTTCGGTGCGTTTTCCGTTGCCCCAAGCCAAAACTCGCGCATCAGCTCTTCATCAACTACAGGAGTCTCGGCAATAGCCATCTTCTCTATTTCGCTCAATGGTTCGATTCCGTCATAGAAGTGATCGATGAGCACCCGCCCGCCGTCGTCCTTCATCGAAGCGAGTAACTTTGCCAGCAACATCGCGGGGTTCGGCGCCCAGTTGCCATAGTGGCCGCTGTGGAGCTCAATCCGGGCACCGTAGACAGTGATATCCACGGTACTGATTCCACGGGCGCCGAAGACGAGCAACTGACGGCGGGTTTGGTGGATTGGCCCGTCGCAGTTCAACCAAACATCGCCCGAAAAGAGATCCTTGTTCGCTGCGAGAATCTTCGCAAAATTCGGCGACCCGGCCTCCTCCTCGCCCTCGAAGGCGAACTTGATGCTCGATTTCATTTGCAATCCCGCCGCTCTGATAGCATCGATTGCGGTGAGGATGGCAATGATCGGGGCCTTATCGTCTCCGGAAGAGCGCGCATAAATGCGCCATTCGGGATCAAAGGACGTTCCGGGCTCAGGCAGAGGAATCACCGGAGCCTTATCTTCGACCTTTCCACTGCGGAGCAAGGGTTGAAAGGGAGGTGTCGACCATTCCTTGGGATCCAGTGGCTGTCCATCGTAATGGGCATAGAAGACGATGGTCCGCGTCGCGCCGGGCGTCTTGATCTCCCCGAAGACAACCGGATTTGAACCTGGAACTGATACAAGTTTAGAGGGGATTCCGCGCTTCTCCAGCATGCCCTTGATCACGTCAGCATTCCTCTGAATGTCCGTCTTATCGCGAGCGATATTGGGAATCGATAGGAGTGAAAAAAACTCATCGATGATGGCCCGTTCGTGATTCTGCCGCCATTGGCGTGCCGCTAAGGCAGCGGTGTTGTTTTGCGCCAAGGCAGGGCCGGCAAATGCGGCACACAAACCAGCAAGAATCAAATATCGCCCCATGAGTCCATCTCCTAACTTGATCCAAAAATTCAGACCTAATATCTTGCCGGCGCATCATACGTTTACTCTTTCCCGGACACAAGGAAGAGCAATTGGGGTGAGTCTGCTAGAGCCAGCCGAGGAGTTCTGGTTGCAAAATTCTGATAAGCAGCTATTGATCACTGGAGAATTCGAGTCCTATGTATCCCATGTGGCACCCTCGCCGTGTCGTCGCCCGAATTCGTCGTGTACAATGCCGACGATCATGTCCAATCCAAATGTGTTGAGACGGGCGAAATTTCTCCGCGCGGCGAATTCGGTGGCGCATGAATAAGCCGCCGCGCTAAGCGCCGCGCAGATGAGCCAAGAGGCTGCGCCACGTGCGGGAGCTTCCGGATGGTGGCGATACCCTGAGCGTTGAGGACGTTCAAGGGTTTGCCGGCGAGACGGCAGCTCCTCCGGCCGGCACTATCCCTCCGAATTTTTTGCCATTTCGATTTCACGCTTACAGCACTCCGGACAGATGCCGTGAGTGAACCGGGCGTCGGTATGCTGGCTGATGTAGCCCTCCACGGATTGCCAGTAATCCTTGTCGTCGCGGATTTTCTTACAGTAGCTACAGATTGGCAGCAATGCATTCAACACTTTCACTTCGGAGAGGGTCTGGGACAGCGCCCGGTTGGAGGTTTCGAGCTCGGTAGTGCGTTCCTGGACGCGTCGCTCCAAGTTGGTATTCGATTCCACGATGCGTTCGTGAGCGCGTTGAAGCTTTTCCAGCGCCTCCTTGAGTTCTGTGTTCTTCTTTTCCAGCTTGCGAACGAGTGTTTCGCTGTATTGCTTGAGCACATCGGCTTCCTCCCCGGCCAGCGCCGATTGCACCGGTCGCGCGGCTTGCGCGTCCATCACTTCCCGCAGCGCATCGAGCATGGCCGCAATGGGCGCCGGCTTGGTGAGGTATTTGTCCGCGCCGACGGTCTGGGCCAGTTTCATGTCGCCAGGCGAAGTGTAAGTGCTGGTGAAGATGATGAAGGGAAGGGCGTGAAATCGTTCGCTCTTGCGGATCTCGTGGCAGAGGCGGAAGCCGTCCATATTGGGCATGAGGACGTCCGAGATAACGGCGTCCACCGTTTCGCGGGCAAGGATTTGCAGGGCTTCGACGCCGTCGCCGGCTTCGAGTACGTTGTAACCCTCCGCTTCGAGCGTTGCCCTCAGCAGTTTTCGGTTAATTGCAATGTCGTCTACCACGAGAAGGTTCATACTTTCACCGCCCCATCGCCAGCAACTCGGCCACCTGTTCCGGCAGTTTGCGCGTATCGATGGGCTTGGTGATGTACCCGTCACAGCCGGCGTCGAACGCCTTCTGGTCGTCGCCCTTCATGGCGAACGCGGTAAGCGCGACGATGCGGATGTGGCGGGTGCGTTCTTCGCCCTTGAGTTTGCGTGTAAGCGTGAGTCCATCCATGCCGGGCAGGGCTATATCCATGAGGATCAATTCGGGCAGCGTGCCGGCGAGGACGACCTGCGCCTCCTCGGCGTCCGCAGCCTTCAAGATCTTGTAGCCTTCGAATTCGAGCAGTTCGGAGACCAGTTTGAGATTGATCGGGTTGTCGTCAATGACAAGGATTTTTGGGCTCACGCCACCTTCCCGTTCCCCTTCATCACCGGCAGAATGACCGTGAACGCGCTGCCCTTGCCGGGTTCACTTTCCACACTGATGGTCCCGCCCTGGAACTCAACAATCTTCTTCGTCAGCGCCAGGCCGAGCCCCGTCCCTTCGAAACGGCGCGCGGTGCCGGAGTCCAACTGCTCGAATTCGGTGAAGAGCCGATTGATGTCCTCAGCCTTGATGCCGATGCCGGCGTCGCGGACCTGCACTTCGAGTTGGTCGGGCTCGAGCCGCCGGACGCAGATGTCCACTTGGCCAGCTTCATCGGAGAACTTGACCGCATTCGAAAGCAGGTTGTAGAGGACCTGCTTGAACTTGTGCTGGTCGAGGGTAACAGCGCCGAGCCCCGCCCCGATTTCGATGCCGACGGCGATGTGTTTTTTTTGGGCAATGCCCTTGATGACGGCCGCAACTTCCTCGACGGCCTTGTGCGCCGGGAAGGCCTCCGGGTGCAACTCCATTTTGCCGGCCTCGACTTTCGCGAGATCGAGCACGTCGTTGATGAGCTGGAGCAGGTGGCGCGCGCTGCTAAGCACGTCGCCTAGATATCCTTTCTGTTTGGGCATCAGCGGGCCGGGCTTCTCATCAAAAAGGAACTCGGTGAAGCCGATGATGCCGTTGAGCGGGGTGCGCAACTCGTGGGACATGTTCGCGAGGAACTCGCTCTTCATTCGGTTCGCTTCCTGGAGCGATCGTTCGAAGCGCTTGCGCTCGGTGACATCGCGGGCAGCGGCAAATACGCCCTGCAGTTTTCTGTCCCGGTCGTAGAACGTGGTGGCGTTGAAGGAGACCACCGTTTCCTTGCCATCTCTCGCTCGAGCGGTAAGCTCGTAGTTGGTAACCTTCTTTTCTCTCAGCACCTGTTTGATGCCGGTCTCGGCCCCATCCGGATCCGTGAAGTAGTTCTTGAACGGCGCACCGATCAGTTCATCGCGAGTGCAGCCGGTGAGCACTTCCATCTGTTTATTGACATCGGTGATGATTCCGGAAGGATCGGTGGTCATAATCGCGTCGATGTTGGATTCGAACAGCGAGCGCGTGTAGAACTGATGGTCGCGTAGCCTCTGACTGAGCTGCGTTTGCTCTGCCTCGATCTGCTTGCGCGCGGTGTTGTCGGTGCCGATCAACAGGTAGCCGATGATTGTGCCCTGAGCGTCGCGCAGCGCCGTCACGGACACCACCGCCGGAAAGCGGCTGCCATCCTTGCGGATGTAGGTCAGCTCGTAGATGTCCTCGATCCCGCGCGAAGCCTTAAACACCAGGGCTTCGAAGCCCGGCGTAATCGGCGTGGAGAGTTCGGCGCTCAGTTCCTGGGCCCGCGCAATCACTTCCTGCGGATCGGAGATATCCGCCGGCGTGATCTTGTTCATCACCTCGGCCGCCGTGTAACCCAGCATCCGTTCGGCGCCGACATTGAAGATCTGAATCACGCCCTTGGCGTCCGTCGCGATACT
>Ga0207018_1100_pt1 | contig 14199 bp, 11 predicted proteins | sample Alteio_BWMinCont_52_FD_153476 | JGI IMG/M metagenome (GOLD analysis project Ga0207018, IMG submission 153476) | Enriched cells from forest soil in Barre Woods Harvard Forest LTER site, Petersham, Massachusetts, United States -... | ecosystem: Environmental > Terrestrial > Soil > Temperate forest >...
GTTCTATGATCGTTAATGCCGATCAGACAGGTGTGAATTCAACCTCCGGCGATGACCGAAGGATTACGCGCGTTGGCCGGTTCGTACGCAAGTATAAAGTCGACGAGTTACTTCAGTTGTGGAATGTGCTGAAAGGGGATATGAGTTTAGTTGGGCCGCGACCACAAGTTAGCCACGACGCAGAGTCGTACACGAGTGAAGAAAAACGGATGCTGACAGTGCGGCCCGGAATTACCGATGTCGCCTCAATTGTTTTTTCGGACGAGGGCGAGATATTGAAAGGAAGTCCGAACCCGGATCTTCTTTATAACCAGATCATCCGTCCTTGGAAAAGTCGCCTCGCGTTGCTCTATGTGGAGAAGCGCAGTTTCGCGACCGACGTATGGCTAATCCTCCTGACACTTGTAGCCATCGTTTCGAAGTCAACTGCTCTCAAGGCAATTCAACGGCTTCTTCAAAGCTGGGGAGCAGACACTTTGCTTCTCCGCATGGCTCGCCGTAGTGACGCACTGCTGGCGTATCCGCCTCCTGGCGCTGCTGATGTTGTCGCGGACTGTCATTGACCGGTCTATAATCTCGCTCTGACGTCGATTCGCGTAGGAGTTGTCTACCTAGCCAGATCAGTTCAGGACAGCATTTCTAGCTTTGGACTGTGTCCACAAACCCGAAGGAGAGGTTATTTCAAAATGGAGCATGTTCTTGTTACCGGAGGCGCTGGTTACAAAGGATCCCTTTTAGTTCCTCGACTGCTGGAAAAAGGCTATCAGGTCACGGTGCTGGACAATTTCATGTTCGGTATCAAACCAATCCTTCATTTCGCTAATCATCCAAATGTGAGCTTCATCAATGGGGATGTACGTGACAAGAGGGTAGTCGCAACAGCAATGAAAAATGCTGACATAATTCATCACTTGGCGGCGATTGTGGGCTATCCGGCCTGTTCAGCAGACCCGCAGGTTGCCGAATCAGTGAACGTGGATGGTACTAGGAATATTTGCGAGAATCTTTCGCAGAATCAGCGCCTAATTTTTGCGTCTACCGGTTCGACGTATGGGAAAGTTAAAGCAACATGCACTGAAGAAACTCCCATTAACCCGCTTTCTCTCTACGGCAAGACGAAATGGATCGCCGAGCAGTTGGTAACAGACAAGGGCGGAGTTGGCTTGCGATTCGCGACGGTATTCGGCTTGTCTCCGCGGCTTCGGCTCGATCTATTGGTGAACGACTTCGTTCACCAGGCAATACATCTAAAGCAGATTATCCTCTACAACAGTAACTGGCGCCGAACGTTTCTTCATGTTAGGGATGCCGCGGAGAGCTACCTATTTACAATGGATAACTTTGACAGGATGAGTGGTAGGGCCTTCAATGTCGGCGACGAAAAAATGAATTACACCAAACTGGACATCGCGCTCGCGGTTAGAAAGAAGGTTGATTATTACCTCCATGAAGCTGAGATCGGGGAAGATCTTGATCAACGCGACTATGAGGTTTCCTACCAGCGCATTAGAGACTTGGGTTACAAAGCCACCGTCACGTTGGACGAGGGGATAGACGAACTCGCAAAAATACTGCCGCACCTTCAGGTTGTTTCGGAGTGGCGAAACGCCTAGCGGAATTACAGGGGGGACATGCGAATTGTAGTAACGGGGGGACACGGATTTCTTGGTCAGCACTTGGTTGAGCAACTTAGCGAGACGGAACACGAAGTCTTCGCCCGGTCGCGTCGGTATGGGCTGGATCTTTGCGATCTTGGGGCGACCAAAGAGGTTCTGGCTGAGCTCAAGCCGGGCATCATCTTCAATTGCGCCGCTCATGTCGGTAGCATTCATTACGTAAATGAACATGCGGCAGAGGTCGTTTACGACAATTTGTTAATGGCTCTGAACCTTTATCGGGCGGTGTCGGAGATTTGTCCAAATGCACGCATCGTTAATCCACTTTCAAATTGCTCATACCCGGGCGACGCCGACATTCAGACGGAATCAGAGTGGTGGGACGGGGAGGCTCACGATTCGGTCTTCGCGTACGCGAATTCCAAGCGCGTGCTCTACGTCATTGCTAAATCGTTTGCCAAGCAATGCGGAATTCGAACTCTCAATTTTCTTGTGCCAAATGCGTTTGGTCCGGGCGATTACACCGACACCAATCATACTCACGCGCTTAACGGGATGATTATTCGCATGATCTTGGCCAAGCGAATGAACGAAGAAGAGTTTGAAATCTGGGGTACCGGGAGCCCAGTCAGAGAGTGGGGCGATATCCGAGATGTCGCAAGAGTGATGATCGAGGGCTTAAGCCTTGACGCCGACCTGACTTATCCGGTGAACATTGCCCAAAACCATGGATATACAATCAAGGAGACGGCGGAATTTATCGCTGCTGCAGTGAGTTTCAAAGGCAAGTTGGTCTTCAACCCCAAATATCAAGATGGGGCTCCCAGGAAGATTTTGGACGACAAGAAATTCCGGTCCCTGTTCCCGAGCTTTACCTTTTCCGATCATCAGCAAGGAATTAAAGATACTGTTGCATATTACAATTCAGTTTTGTGAGGGATCAAAAACCTTGAATTCAATTCCTAATCAAACCAAAGACTACGAACTCGACGAGAGAATCATCCGAACTTGGTCGACGTTCGTCCCGGAAGATGCAGGTACCGCTGTCGCCGAAACACTACGTTCGAAATGGATTAATACCGGCAAGATGGAAAAGCTTTTCCGAGAAAAGCTCTCTGCCAAGTTTAAAATTCCCAACATCGTAGCATGCAGCAGTGGCACTGCAGCCTTGCGGGCCAGCCTGGCAATCATTGGAGTAGGCCCAGGAGATGAAGTAATCAGCACACCGTTCACCTTTATTGCTACCAACACTGCAATTCTGGAACAGGGCGGCACCCCAGTATTTGCTGATATTGACTACGATACTTTAAACATCGACCCTGAAAGCGTTCGGTCCAGAATCAATGCCAAAACTAAGGCGATCATTTGTGTGCACTACGGCGGCAATGCTTGCAATATGGACGCCTTGCGAAAGATCGGTCGGAATCATGGTTTACCGATCATCGAAGACTCTGCCCATGCATTGGGAGCAAAGTATAAAGGCGACTTCATCGGAACAAAAGGTGATTTCGTCACCTTCTCTTTCCAAGTCGTAAAGATTATCAACTGTGGTGATGGCGGAGCGATCGCGACCGCGAGCGAAGAGTCGTACCAGAAATTGAAAAGGGCCGTTTGGTACGGCGTCGACCGGGAAGAGAAGAAGGCCAGCCGCCTCGATCCGCTGCCTGAAGACATCACAATGCTGGGGTTCAAGTACAACATGAACGACATTACGGCTACGCTGGGTTGTGTCGGGATCGATGGCTTTGACTTGCCCGCGAACCGCCGAAGAGAAATTGGCGAACGGTATCGGCGAGAGTTTTCCAAGTGCAGGAAGATCAAAGTCACGCGTTATCCGGAAGACAACACGCCCAACTATCAAATCTTTCCCGTACACGTGGAAAATCGCACCCTTTTTGCGAACTACATGTGGGATCGGGGTATCCAAGTCAACGTGAACAACCGACGTAACGACAGATATCAGATCTTTGGCGGGCTTCGAAACGATCTACCGAATCTTGAGCGGGCGGATGGCGACGTAATTTTGGTTCCTCTTCATTCCGACCTAAGTGAAAAGGATATTGATCGGGTCGTTGCTGCAATTATCGAGTATGAAAAGCTCTAGGCATGAAAAGCGCGCTGATTGGATACACGGGGCTTGTGGGGAGCAACATTTCCCAAAAGCACAACTTTGACAGTTTTTACAATTCGACAAACATAGAGGAGATTTCCACCGATTCCTTTGAGTTGATTGTCTGTGCTGGTGCACCCGGTGCCAAATGGATAGCCAACAAGGAGCCAGCTGAGGACTGGCGGAGTATAAACCGGCTAATCAGCTGTCTTCGGAAGACCAGAACCTCGAAATTTGTGTTGATCTCGACGATCGATGTCTACCCGTCTGTGAACGAAGTAGACGAAAGTTCTCCTATCGTTACCTCTGAGAATCAGCCCTACGGCAGACATCGGCAGCTGCTTGAGCAGTTTGCTTCCGAGACCTTTGACACGTGCATCATGCGGTTGCCCGGCGTTTTTGGTCCTGGCCTTAAGAAGAATCCAATATTCGATCTGTATCAAAACAATGGGGCATTCATCAACCCCAGTGCGATCATGCAGTTCTACTACTTGGAACACATCTGGAAGGATATGGCCTGCGCACTACAGCACAACTTAAATCTCGTGAACATCGCTTCTGAGCCATTAACGATCGGGGAAATCGCCTCCTCGGTCTTCGACATGGCACTTGAGAGTCGGCAAGGCCACCACGCTTCCCAGTCCTACGACATGCAAACCAAATTCGCGGTGTATTGGGGACGCCACGGCCGCTACTTGTATTCCAAAGACGACGTAATTTCGGACCTAAAAGCATTTGTCGGTAAGGGCGGTCCGACGGGACGCTAGCCGATGAGAAGAGCGAAGTCAATCTGGCGGTTGCTTAATCATTATGCGCACGTCAGATGCGTTCGCCTTCAAGGCGAAGCTCGTCGAGGGGCGAATACACCATGAATTGTCAAATCCTATTGGTGAGCATCACTGACTTCTCACGCAACATCCTAGCGGATGAACCTCGAGGCTGAAGTGGATCTTGTTTCAGTCAGAACAGCACTTAAGAAAATTCCGCTGACTAACTTTCTTGGCATGCGCTATCGAACCTGGCAACAGGAGAGGCTGATCCAGTCTGAACAGGCTTTTTATGAACAAGCAGCAGAAAGGGCGCGCCTTTCCAAGGATTTCTCACAGAGAGAGGTTAAGGAAGAACTCTCGACACGACTGATGCAGCGGGGGTTGGTGTTGAAACCAAGACCAAAAGGTGATTTACACATCCTCTACGCATCGAGACCAGGACCTTGGGATGCGGAGGCATTACTGCCAGCGCTTTCAGTATTCGGTGACGTGTCCACCTACTTTTCCACCGAACGCGGATACGCTCCCGAAAATGAGGCCTCGTGGGGCAGTGAGCGCGAACGCATGGGGCGAGATTTCGTTGCTTTCGTCAAGGAGGCACACGCGAGGAAGCCGATTGATTTATTGCTGACCTATTTCTCCGGATATGACGTTCAGGCATTTGCAATCAAAGAAATAGGTAGCTTAGGCGTGCTGACTGCAACGTTTCATCTAGATGACCGGCTTTCTTTCCGCGGCGGAAGGATCAGGGGGGACTGGACCGGTCCTGCAGCCGTCTGTCGAGCCTATGACCTAAACCTGACACAAGCACCCGAATCGCTAGTGAAGTATCGTGTGGAGGAAGGCATCAGTTATCTCTGGCCGCTTGCAGCAGATCATCACCGCTACTATCCACGTGAAACTGAATTCAAATATGATGTATCTTTCGTGGGCTCAGCTCATGGATATCGGAAGCCCATGATTCAATATCTGCAAAAACGTGGCATCAATGTTGCAACGTTCGGTAAAGGCTGGCCGAACGGATTCATCAGCGCCAGTCATATTCCTGAAGTGTTTTCGGCTTCTCGAATCAATTTGAGTTTTGACGATATTTCGTACAGCCGTTATCAGTGCTGTAAATGCCGCGACTTTGAAATCCCTATGACGGGAGCTCTCATGCTCAGCACCCACAACCCCCACCTTGGTTTGTACTTTGAACTTGGCAAAGAGGTCTTCACATTCAACACCAAGGAGCAGTGCGTAGACCAGATCCATAGATTGCTGGCAGATGAGGAGTTATGCCACGAGGCACGTAGAAGCGTTTTGAAGACTGCTCGACGCCAACATAGCTGGGAAGATCGTGTTGCTGAGCTGCTTAACGTGTGCGGCTTGCTGTACCCCGGACTTCCTAAAGCTCTGTGAGTTCGATAATCGTGCGCGTACTCCGCAGGGCGGAATTTTGGATTGACACACATATCGTGCCTCACATAATACGATCGACATGCGGGTGTTTTTCGTCCATGTTACAGTCTCTCCAGTATAGGTGACGTAGATTCGATCCAGTATCTGGATGACTTGTTCGCGGCCAAGGGTCCACGAGTTTTGTTTTCCCGCCCCTTTCAACGCTGTGGTTTATTGCACCTTTAGAGTTCTTTCGGTGCTCAAGCCCGATAGGTGAAAGACTGTCCGACTAACTAGGTCGCGAAAGCGACACCGCAGGCGCGCCCGTGCGGCTTGCGGATTAGGAGAGATTCAAGGAACGTGTCACGGCGTCGTGGAGTAATCGCCCTTGCTGGAATGAGTTACGCGTTGCTAGGCGTAACATTCATACGTGAGATCTTCTTCGCACCGTTGTATCTGCGGCATCTTGGATCAAGTCTCTATGGCGCTTGGCTTGCATCGAACAGCATTCTCACGCTACTGGGGTTGGCCGACCTTGGCGTAAACAGCATCGTCGTGCAAAAGGTTGCCACTGCTTACGGCGCGACAGAGTACACAAAGGCAAGCCGGTACGCGTGGAATGCGTTGATCATAGCGATGCTTCTCGCATGTCTCCCGGCAATTGTGGGATTTGTAATCTCAGGTTATCTGCCTGTTTTCGTATCCATTGCGGTCGGAGAACAACCAAGATTTCGAATCGCGTTTCTGATCGGGACACTAGCCACGTCCCTCACTGTCGTAATGTATTGCTTTGGGGGCATATTGATAGCCCTTCAGAGACAGCTGATTCATGGTGCAATTCAAGTGGTTGGCGAGCTCTTGGCAATAGCCTTTACCATAGCTATGCTTGCCCGGGGATTTGGTCTGTACGCTCTGGCGGTAGGTATGCTTAGCCGCCCGGCCTTTGCTGTCGTTGCAGAAGGCCTAGTCTTCCTGCTCATAGCCAACAGGGACACTGCCATGCGAAATGGCGGTTTCCACCGTGAGACCATAGTCGAGCTAATCCGGCCGTCGCTGGGGTTGTTTGCCGGCCGTGTCGGGGCCTCCGTGGTTCAAGGCTCAGATAACCTCCTAATTGGTTCAATTTTGGGGCCTAGTTCAGTCGTTGTCTATGTCCTCTCACGGCGAGCTTTGGATTCAGTATGTATGTTAGTAGGGCACTTGGTCGGGGCCATAACTCCGAGTCTAGCCCATTTTTTCGGTGAGTCCGGAAGCGCGGTGTCGGCAAATCGGTCACTGGTAAAGACGCTAATTCACTATGTTATCGCAATCGCTTTCATTGCCATGGGAGGCTTTGTAGTCTTCGATCGCTCATTCGTTGGCTTGTGGGTTGGCGCTTCGAATTTTGTCGGACAAGGGGTTGTCTGTGTGTTGGGCGTTTATGGGATTCTTTATCTCATATCGCTTTGCATGGGTAACTTTATATTTGCAAAGGGCCATTTGTTAGTTTCCAGTTTTGCAAGCGGAGCGGAAGCCCTTGTCCGAGTAATTTTGGTGGTAGCGCTAGGTCATTGGTTCGGGCTACTCGGTGTTGCGGTCGCTGGCTTGATCGCTTGTGCAGTTACCAGTTCTTGGATCTGCTTATTCTTTTTTCGGAGGACATTCGAATTAGTCAGATCTGACGCCATTGGTAGCGGCATTAGCCTGTTGCGCATTCTTGCGGGTGTCTTTATTGCCGCAGCGCTGAGTTCGCTGTCAGAAGCCCGGTCAGCGTTTGGCTTTGGGCTTAGGGTTTTCGTCTACTTGGCTCTCGTGACTGGATGGACTTTGGCGGTTGACAGACCAATAAGGTCAACTTTTCTTGGATTCTTTCTCAAGGGAAGGTTGATTATTCCACGTGCTTCTGAATGAGATCACCATATTGGGCCAATCAATGAGCGAATTTGAATTGTACCGTCAGTATCGAGCGAAGCAAGGCCGTGAAATGCAATTGGAGGATTGGGGGCGAGCGTACCGATGGTATCTTCGAGGATGGCTGCCGCTGGACTACGCTTCGCCCATCCTAGATGTCGGCTGCGGTGAGGGGCACCTCCTTCATGCCTTGCAACGTTGGGGGTATCGCAACGCCAGTGGCATAGACTTGAGAGACGAAGCAGTTGCCTTCTGTCGAAATAACAGAATTGATGCCACGGTTGGTGATGCGACCGATTACCTGGCCAATTGTACCAGCCAGTTCAAACTGATTACTGCGATCGACTTCCTGGAACATCTCAGCATTGAACGCGGAATCACGTTCTTGAACCACGCTCGTGGCGCGCTGCGACCCGGTGGCAGCCTTATTCTGCAAGTGCCCAACCTTGAATCCCCTTTCGGGGGAGGCATTTTCTACGGGGATCTCACACATCGGACTGGTTTTACGACCGCGAGTCTAGCTCAAATGTTGCGTCAGGCAGGCTTTGAGGACGTAGAGCTACGGGGGGCCGGTCCGGGAATCTGGGGGGTTCTGTCTTGTGGTCGCTATTTATTATGGCAGGGAGTTAACGCCTTGCTCCGGATTTGTACTGTCATCGAATGCGGTAGTTCAGAATCTGCGATCTACACGAGGGTAATGTTTGGGCGCGCCCAGGTGGAGAAAAGATTTGAGTCTTAGAATAGTTTATGTCGGGGAACTCAGTCTTGGCGCAGTTTGCCGCCAGCGGCAGGAAATACTTGCAGGGCTTGGCCACGAGATGCTTCCCGTAAGTACCTCTAAGAACTGGACAAGATGGAAACCCAAGCGCATTCTCGATAGCTGCCTCCGCCGCATCGATTTCCCTCTCGATCTAGTTGCCGCCAACCATAGACTCTTAACTGCTTGTTCCGAACGACAGCCTGATGTCGTCTGGATCGACAAGGGTTTGATGATCTACCCCTCTACAATTCTGACAATTAAGAGAGTTTGGCCCCAGGTTGTTGTAGTTAACTTCAATCCTGATGATCCATTTGCGAGTGGCGCACGCGGATGGCGCTGGCACAAACAGGCGATTCCTCATTATGATTACTGCTTCGTTCCGCGAGCGGTTTCCGTTGGAGAGTACCTTGCGGCCGGTGCTAAGCGAGTGCACAGATTCTACTGGGGATTCTCCCCAGCGGTTCACATGCCAATGACGATTTCAGCGGAGGAGCGCCGTCGGCTCGGCGGCTCTGTGGGGTTCATCGGAACCTTTGAGAACGATCGGGCCCAAATGATTGCTTCGTTGGCGAAATCTGGTGTACAAATCCGGGTCTGGGGAGACGGTTGGAGTCGGCTGGCAGGTAGCGTTCCAAACCTTACGATTGAAGGGCGGTCAATTTGGGATAAGGATTTCGTACGGGGCATCTGCTCCTTCGACATCAATCTCTGTTTTTTGAACAAACTCAACAGAGACACCTTGAACACCAGATGTTTGGCAATTCCCGCCTCAGGATCTTTCTTACTGGCCGAGCGCACTAGCGATCTTCAGGAACTATTTCGGGAGGGCGAGGAGGCGGAGTTCTTTGCATCAAGCGAGGAATTGGGGAAGAAAGTTGCCCACTATCTTGGAGACGTTAAGGCGCGGGAGCGGATAGCTCAGGCAGGCAGAGAGAAATGCCTTCGCGCCAACTATAGTAACGAGCATCGATTGAAGGAAATCGTTGCAATGATCGAAGAGTTACGAGCTCGTCACTTAGAACAGCAGGGGACCTCGTGCAGATGAGGCGGGTTAATCGTGTTCAGTCAGGAGAAATAGCAGGATGAGAATTCTAGTGTTAGGTGGAGACGGGTACTGCGGTTGGCCCACCGCTGTGCATTTGTCGAGCAGGGGGCATAATGTCGGTATCATAGATAACTTTATCCGACGTAGTTGGGATAACGAGCTTGGAACGCAGAGCTTGACTCCAATCTTGTCATTGCATGATCGAGTGCGGGCGTGGCGTGAGATAACCGGGAAAGAGATTGGCGTGTATATAGGCGATATCACTAACTATAGCTTCTTAGAAATGGCCTTCAAAGAATTCGACCCGGAGGCCGTGGTTCATTTTGCCGAGCAGCGTTCAGCACCCTACTCAATGATCAACCGCGAACACGCCGTTTATACCCAGACCAACAATGTCGTTGGCACTTTGAATATTCTCTACGCGATTAAAGAGTTGGCCCCGAATTGCCACCTCATCAAGCTGGGAACGATGGGGGAGTATGGTCAGCCGAACATTGATATTGAAGAGGGCTTTCTAGAGATCCACCATAACGGCAGAAAAGACACCCTCCCTTTCCCAATGCAACCTGGTTCCTTTTATCACCTTTCAAAAGTACATGACAGTCATAACATCATGTTTTGCTGCCGGATTTGGGGGTTGTGTGCGACGGACTTGCATCAAGGGGTGGTATATGGTGCCGTTACTGACGATTTGCAGATCGACGATCGCCTCGTGAATCGTTTCGACTACGATGAAGTCTTCGGCACAGCACTGAACCGATTCTGCGTTGAAGCAACAATTGGTCATGACCTGACCGTCTATGGGTCCGGCTCGCAGACCCGAGGATTTATAGACATCAGGGATACTGTCAGGTGTATCGAGTTGGCCGCGCTTAATCCCCCAAAAGCCGGTGAGTATCGTGTAATGAATCAGTTCACTGAGCAGTTTAGCGTTCGGCAGCTCGCTGAAACGGTTAAAGGTGCTGCCTCCAAACTCGGCATATCAGTTGAAATCGCCAATATTCCCAATCCCCGAGTGGAGAAAGAAGGGCACTACTATAATGCCCAGCATACAAAGCTTATCAGCCTCGGTCTCGAAGCTCATCTGCTAGGCGAATCTATCTTGGATTCGCTGCTCAACGTTGCCCTTAAACACGCCACCAGTATCAAGCGAGAGGTAATAGATCCGCGCATTAACTGGCGTGCAGCACGAAATGAGCGCGGGGTCCTCTGAAAGAGTCGCATTAACTGGCTGCCTCATAGTCCGCGCGACTCTGGCCGCAAAGGTTTCTCGATGCTAGCGATAGGCGGAGCTCGACTAAACTCGGTTTGTCAGGAGACCATGCCTTTCTGGAAATGAATTGGGAAATACCAATTTGGGGAACTGCCACGTTTGTGCTCTGGGGCGCTATAGCCCTTCGCACACAGACTCGTGGCCAGAAATGGATCAACCCGATCACTCTTTTTGGTTTCGGCGTGTGCTGTTTCTATGTGATTCCGTCGATTTACTGGTTTCTCCGTCCTTGGCCATACCCATTTCCCGCCTATCAAGACGGGCTTGGACTCGTGATGCTGGGGTCCTTTATCCTTGGCGCGCCTTTTGCATTTGCTTCTTTGCTCCTTCGAGGCTCACCACCTCCGCAACCCAGAAGATTCAAACCAACCTTGAATATCTACGGTTGGTTGTTGTTGCTACCCTTGTTTGCCGGGATTGGGTGGCGACTCTATCTGGTTTCACTTGGCTGGCAGGGGCGCCTTGGTCGTGACAACCCTACTCTCCTTGGGTCGGAGGATCTGGCATATTTGGTTGGCAACCTTCCTTACTATCTTCCGCTGTGCTACTTCGCCCTTTTCGCTTTTGGCAACAGAAAACAGCGTCGGTGGGGCATTGCATTTTGGATTCTCGATGGGTTGGTTAGACTCTACGTTCTTCATCGCTATGAGATTCTGGTGTTTGTCTTCCACTCGATTGTTTTCGGCGTGATGATTGGATGGAAGCCGACGCAGAAGCAGTGGGCGATGATAGGAGTGTTCGCCGTGCTGTTAGTCGCGGTTTTGCCTGCGGCCAACCTGATTGCGTCTGGTGTGGTTGACAGCAGCGAGCGCTCATATTTAACTCCTGGTGAGGTCACCAATGTCTTCGGTCAAACAATGACTTCTTTGATGAACGGACGCTTTGAGACCTCATATGGTTTTGAATCTGGGCCATTCGCGATTCTCGACAACTTCATGCTCCGGCTTTTTGACGCCCGCTCTGCCTCGGCGGTAATGATAAATGTGCCGAGCACGATTCCCTATTTTCACGGTGAAACATTTCGTCAAGCTCTGTATGCCCTTATCCCTCGTTACATCTGGGCCGACAAGCCTGACCTAACTGACATTAATCGAGTCACTGCAATCGTTATGCCACTAGACGAAGGGCTCAATCCAACCGGCACCGTTGCAGAGCTCTACATGAACGAGGGATTCCTCGGCGTCTTCCTAGGAGGAATAGCTTGTGTTTTGTTGTGCCTTTGGGCCGAGAAAGGGCTGCGAAAGTCTGAAACGAGCCTTGCCCCAGCCTTCCTGTGCGTTTACCCATTTCTAGCTGAGCTTTTTCTTGCTGCAAATGATTCCATGACGCAGCGCCTAGCTGAGGGGGGGCACTGCATTCTAATCATTGTCATCCTCAACTGGTACTTCCGTGTAGCGATCAGAAGGCCAAGGCAAGTAGCCGGGAGAGGAGTAGCGGCGTAACCGTGGCATTTCGAGCAAGGAGTTCTGGGACTCAGCTAGCTGACTGTAAACGGATCGTACTGTTTCGTCAGGGACAATTTGGGGATACCCTCACAGCGTTTCCCGCCATTGAGATGCTGCGGCAAGCATTTCCGAACGCCACCTTGACATACTGCTCTAATCGGTTCCGAGGGCGCAGAGAAGTGTTAGCTGAGGAGGTCATCGCCCTCAGTCCTCATATAAGGTCCACGGTTTCATACTACGTGGAAGATTCCCCGAAATCGAAACGACGAGATTTCGCCAACCAACTTGGCAAGATCGGGCTCGACGACCTTCTTGTCTACGTGCCACACAATCTCACTTCGAAGGGAGCAATCATAAGAGACTGGTTGTTCTTTAGAACGTTGGGTTTTCGTCGCTCAATAGGTTTCGCAGCTGCTTGGCGCTGGAGCTCAACTTACCTGAATTCAAACTCATTCCAGTGCGAGGGTGATCGTTTGTGCGGAATCCTGTCCGAACACATGGAGATTAATCGACCACGGGTCTGTCAAGTCATGAGTGATGAACCTTGGCAGGTGAATCTATGGGAACAATGGGCACTGGACGGGCACCAAGTTGTTGCGGTTTGTCCAGGCACCAAGATGCAAAGCAAGAGGTGGCCCAAGGAATATTTTATTGACGTCGGCAGGCAATTGAACCAACGAAGAGGTATGCGTTTTGTCATTATTGGGGGGCCCCAGGAAGAATCGCTGTGCGCTGAGATTCAGTCAGCTTGGAGGGGATTTGGATTTGCGGCGCTTGGAGCAAATTTGTTTCAGACAGCTGCTATTATTCGGGCCTCTGCATGTTATTTCGGCAATGACACCGGAAGTATGCACTTGGCTGCGTCAATGGGAGTTCCTTGCGTTGCGATCTTCTCGTCGCGCGAAAAGATTGGGCTTTGGTACCCCTACGGGTCCGAACATGTGGTGTTTCGCTCAGACGCGATTTGTTCGCCCTGTCAGCTGATGGAATGCTTTTCCGAGCGACCGCCATGCTTAATAGACATAACTCCAGAGTTGGTTGCATCTGCCCTGGAGGCTGTCTGTGCTAGGAGGGAACCTGAGCACTTGCGCGAAGCTCTCTAGCCCAAATCGAATGACAGTTTCGACATTAGGACACGCCTGCCTACTGATCACGTTTAAGGGGAAGAGACTCATTGTTGACCCCTGGCTGATCGGTTCGTGTTACTGGCGCTCTTGGTGGCACTATCCCGAGGCGGTCATGCCTAGTCCGGAGCTCTTACAGGTAGATGCCATATACCTTTCTCACGAACACTTCGATCATTTTCATTATCCCTCGATGCGCCGATTTGATCTGCGCACTCCTGTTCTAATCCCGAAGCTGATCCGGACCGGCATGCGAGACAGTCTCCGGTGGCTTGGTTTCTCCAAGATTATTGAAATTCCGCACGGCGTGGAACATCAAATGGAGAACGGCCTGTCGCTACGGTCTTACCAGTATGAGCTGGACGATAGCGCGCTGCTGATCAGCGATGGGCGGTCGACCGTCCTAAATATGGTGGACAGCAAAGCCACCGGCCGTTCCCTCAGGCAGATTCTGAAACATGGTCCAGTTGACTTACTCCTGCGCAGTCATGCACCCGCTCAAGGCTATCCAATCTGCTACGAAGCCGAGGATCCCTCAGAACTGCGCTTCCGCGGACGAGAAGACTACATAAAGATGTTTGTTGACACCATTCGCATAGTTAATCCGCGCTTCGCGGTTCCATTCGCAAGCAACGTCTGCCATCTGCATAAGGAAACCTACAAATACAATGAAGCCAATGTCATGCCGGCCGAGGTTCTCCAAGCTTGTAATGCGATCCCGTTTCCCGGAACAAAAGTGGTTCTGATGTTTCCCGGAGACGAATGGGAAAGTTCCGAGGGTATAAG
>Ga0207018_1093_pt1 | contig 14182 bp, 13 predicted proteins | sample Alteio_BWMinCont_52_FD_153476 | JGI IMG/M metagenome (GOLD analysis project Ga0207018, IMG submission 153476) | Enriched cells from forest soil in Barre Woods Harvard Forest LTER site, Petersham, Massachusetts, United States -... | ecosystem: Environmental > Terrestrial > Soil > Temperate forest >...
TCCTGAAGATGAGGACGATCGACGGCATCGGAAATGATTTGAGTTAATTTGGCGCGAATTTCAGGCTGTTCGCCATAGCGAATGGCCTCGATCAGCAAATCACGCAGGGGTTTTCCTTCAAACTGAAGCCTACCGAGCACGTCATAAACCTGTCCGCCAAGAGCTTGGCGCGCTTGTTCGAGTTTCTCAAGCAAAGTGCGATATACGTCACCCTCGCGAGTCTCCTCTGCCAAAAGGTTCCAGAGGTGACAAACTTCTGTTTGACCAATACGGTGGATGCGACCGAATCTTTGCTCCAAACGGTTCATATTCCATGGAAGATCATAATTAACCATTAAATGAGCCCGCTGGAGGCAAAGGTGCACAGGCTTATGCAGATGCAGTGTCAGTATATCTAAGCTTTGCTCTCAGTAAACAAGCGGATCTTGCTAATAGCCTGTGTAGATGGGAGCCTGTAGCGCAATGCCCAAGACAGCTTTTTGGCAGACAAGCAATTCCGATGATTTGGGATTTTGCAGAAGGCAACCCCCTTGGTAGCAGTTCCGGATCCTGGGTGTTATTTATCAACGGTATCTGCAAAGCCTTTGTAAAAACTTTTGAAGATTCAGACAACTCAGATATTGGATCAGCACAACAAAAAGATGCTAGCATTCAGAATATATCTAAAGACAAAGTCATTTCTACTGATCCACCATATTACGATAATATAGGTTATGCAGACCTCTCTGACTTTTTCTATATCTGGCTACAACGGTCCCTTCACCCAGTCTTTCCCCTCCTATTCAACACTCCTTCAGTTCCGAAAACCCAAGAACTTATCGCCACTCCCTATCGACATAGTAACAGGCAAAAGGCCGAAACATTTTTTCTCGAGGGAATGACTCATGCAATGAGTCGGCTTGCTGAACAGGCTCATCCAGCATTTCCTATCACGATCTATTACGCCTTCAAACAATCTGAAAGCACAAACGAATCAGGAATGATTAGCACAGGATGGGAGACTTTTTTGGAAGCTGTGATGCGAGCAGGATTTGTTCTAACTGGCACTCTACCCATACAAACTGAAAATAGAAGCCGTATGATAGGCATGGGAACAAATGCACTTGCATCCAGCATAGTTTTGGTATGCCGTCCCCGTTGTCATCAAGCCCCAATAATTACAAAGCGCGAATTCTTAACCCATCTACGTCGTGAATTGCCTAAAGCAATCGCTTATCTAAAACGAAGCAATATCGCCGCTGTAGACCTGCAACAGGCATCTATAGGGCCTGGCATGGAAATCTTCTCCCGCTATGCAAAAGTCATCGACTCAGCAGGCAAAGCAATGACAGTGCGAGAAGTCCTTTCACTAATTAATCAAACAAGGGATCAAACCCAAACCGAATATGATAATGAATTGGATGATCCTACTCGCTGGGCGATTGCCTGGTTCGAGGATTTTGGCTTTGGCGAAGGGGCTTTCGGTCAGGCAGAAAGACTCTCAACTTCTACTAACACAAGCATCTCTAGTATGGCTGAAGATGGACTCGTCTTATCAAAAGCCGGAAAAGTTCGCCTTCTCAAACCCAATGAACTGTCCTCCAATTGGAATCCTCAAGGCTCTCGGCCCAGCACCACTATTTGGGAGATCGCACATCACATTATTCGTACGCTTGATCAGGGTGAAAAAGCTGCAGCCGTTCTCATAGGCAAACTCGGCAGCACAGCAGACTGTGCGCTGGATTTAGCCTACAGACTTTATGACAGTTGCAACCGAAAAAAAAGGGCTCAAGAGGCTCTCGCCTACAATGCATTAGTGCAAAGTTGGCCACAGCTAAAGCGACTTGCTCAAGAAAAACCAATACCCACCAAATCCAAGCAAGACACATTTATTTAAGGAATATGATTCATGGCAATTACCAATTCTGAACGCGTTGGCAAGGCGCTGGAACTTCTTAAATCTGGGCTAGGTCCATTTGTCGATAGGGAGACCAAAAATGCGTACAAGGCAGACGCCGAGTTACAAATAGCCATACTTATGGGCGATGATCGACTGCTCGCGAATAAATATCTCATAGAATGGGATGTTGCACCTCTTTTAAAACTCGTATGGGAAAGCTGGAACGACATCTTTCGCAATATTTTGGGATTTGCAGAGCGCAGTTTAGTAAGCGAATTGAGAGATATTCGAAATAAATGGGCGCATCAAAACCCCTTTTCCAGCGACGACACATATCGTGCGCTCGATTCAGCTAGCAGACTTCTTAATGCCATTTCCGCTACGTCTCAGACAACTGAGCTTGACAAGATGAAGATGGATCTTTTGCGCGTGCGCTTTGATGAACAAGCTCGCACCGAAAAACGCAAAAACATAGAACCCAATCCAGAGAGTGCCCCCATGTCTCATCTTAAACCCTGGAGAGAAGTAGCTACTCCGCATAAAGATGTAGCAAGCGGCCGTTATATTCAGGCGGAATTCGCAGCTGACTTGCACCAAGTTTACTTAGGAGAAGGTTCCGAAGAATACCTCAATCCCACCGAATTTTTCCGCCGAACCTTTCTCACTGATAGTTTAAAGCGCCTTTTAGTCAGTGCTGCAATGAGACTCTCTAATCAAGGCGGTGATCCAGTAGTTCAGCTGCAAACAAACTTCGGCGGCGGTAAAACGCACTCAATGCTCGCGCTCTATCATCTCTGTGCAGGAAAAGTTCCAACTGAACTACTCGGCGTTGGAGAATTATTGGAGTCAGCCAACATCAAAAAAATGCCGTCCGTTAAGCGCGTGGTTCTTGTAGGAAATAAGATCTCGCCTGGAAGCCCTAGCCTCAAGCCAGATGGTACTCTTGTACATACTTTATGGGGGGAATTGGCATGGCAGCTCGGTGGCAAAACAGCTTTTGAACGAATTCGTGCCGATGACGAAATGGCCACCAACCCAGGCGACAACCTTAGGGCACTGCTGAACGATTATGGACCCTGCCTTATCCTAATTGATGAATGGGTAGCTTATGCACGACAGCTCCATGATGAAAAAAACCTCCCAGGAGGCGATTTTGGAACCCAATTTACTTTTGCCCAAACTTTGACAGAATCTGCAAAATTGGCTAAGGGATGTCTATTAGTAATTAGCCTTCCAGCTTCGGAATCGGCCGGTACTCGGGACGTTTCGCCAGATGATGTAGAAGTAGGCGGTCGACGAGGACGTGAAGCTCTCAATTGTCTGCGCAATGTGATTGGTCGTATAGAATCACCCTGGCGACCAGCAAGTGCCGAGGAAAGTTTCGAAATTGTCCGAAAACGACTTTTTGAACCGCTCGCAGGAGAAGGATACAAAGATCGCGATGTGACAGCCAGATCGTTTAGTGATTTCTATCGCAAACAAACCCAAGAGTTTCCCCCTGAATGTTCCGAAGAACGATATGAACAACGACTAAAAGCTGCCTATCCGCTCCATCCAGAACTCTTTGAGAGACTTTACACCGACTGGTCTTCAAATCCCCAGTTCCAACGCACTAGAGGAATCCTCCGTCTAATGGCCGCAGTCATTTATCATCTCTGGGAACAGGGCGACAAAAACCCGCTCATCATGCCTGGAAATATTCCTATTGATCATGTGCAATCTGAACTAACGCGATATCTACCCGATCGTTGGAGACCCATTCTTGAATCAGATGTAGACGGTCCCCGCTCGTTGCCCTGGCGTCTCGATCGAGATCTGTCCAGTTCTCTTGGGAAACATCAAATCTGCCGCCGTGTTGCCCGCACCATTTGGATGGGTTCAGCACCCGTATCTAAAGCTGCAAATTATGGAATTGAAGATAGGCGCATTAAGCTCGGCTGTGCGCTCCCCGGCGAACAGCTAGCACAATTTGGCGATGCGCTACGTAGACTTTCCGATGTAGCTACTTATCTATATTCAGATGGACCTCGCTACTGGTATTCGACACAGCCAACTGTGTCAAAGCTCGCAGAAGAGCGCGCGGAACAGTTTAGGCGTGACCGCGATAAAATGATGCATGAGTTAGAGCTACGCCTCCGATCTGATCTCAAAAAATCAGGCGATTTCAGTCGCATCCATCCGGTCCCTACCTCTAGCGCAGATATTCCTGATGATGCGGATGCCCGACTTGTTGTTCTCAGTGCTGATCATTCCTATAGCAGGGATCAGAAAAACGAGGCTGAAGAGGAAGCTGTCAAAATCTTAGAAACCAGTGGGACAAGTCCGCGCCAGTATCGCAATGCTCTTGTCTTTCTCGCGCCAGATAAAACTAGACTTCAGGAATTAGAAGCAGCTATTAGTCGATTTTTAGCTTGGAAATCTATCGTTGATGAGGAAGATCTTCACAACCTTACTGAACATCAGAAGAAACAGGCAAGAACTCAAAATAATGCAACCGACCAGTCTGTAAAAGCAAAAATTTCTGAAGTTTATCAATGGCTGCTTGTCCCACACCAAGAAGACCCACAGAAACCCATTGAATGGAAAACAATCCGCTTAAACGGTGGGCAAGAAAGTCTTGCTGAACGAGCAAGTAAAAGGCTAAAAAATGATGAGCTCTTATTGACAACTTATGCACCTACGCAGCTCCGCCTAGATCTAAAGAATATGCCCTTCTTGTGGCGTGGTAAGCATTACATAGCTATTCGTCAGTTAATGAATGATTTTGGCTGCTACCCCTATTTGCCACGACTCAAAAACTCTGACGTTCTGATTCAAGCAGTTCAAAATGGGTTTGGTTTAACGAGTTGGTTGCAGGACTCTTTCGCCTATGCGGATAGTTTCGACGAGTTAACCGGCCGTTATCGTGGGCTCCGCCCAGGACACCAAATTATTTCTGTCACGTCTGCAGACTCAGGATTGCTTGTTTGCCCGGATGCAGCGATTCGTCAGATTGAAGCAGAAGCTCCAGCACCTCCAGTTGGTACATCCAATCCGAGCATCGCCCTAGAAGTACCATCTCCTCTTCCTCTAGACACTATTTCTTCTCCAAAAATCACTCGATATTTTGGCACCGTCACTCTAGAACCCACGCGTGTTGGTCGGGATGCAAGTAAAATTGCAGATGCGGTAATCACACATCTCGTAGGACTGCTGGGCTCTTCAGTTCGTATCACAATGGAGATCGAAGCAACCATTCCAGAAGGCGTTCCTGAACACGTCGTAAGAACCGTTACCGAAAACAGCCGAGAAATGAAATTTCAGACTCATGGGTTTGAACTAAAATAAGCTTTTATTTTTTTGACATCTCCCCTCTCATTAATACGGATGAGCGGTGCAATGGCGGTGCAACGCAGTGCGATTTTAGCGATTCACATCCAGCAAAATCCAGTTGCACAAATCCCCCAACCCACTTATAATCACTCTCATAACGGTTGGATGGCGCTGGTTAAGATAGAATGCTCCCTCCCTCATAACCCGTCGGTCCCTGGTTCAAGCCCAGGTTGCCCCACATTTCTTTCCGAGTTTATCGCACTCAAAATAAGCTGGTTATGCAACAACACCAAAATCAGCTCAAAGTGCGATTTCTCTCCGTGGACCATTTGTGGACCACTCGCCTACAACAATTGGCGATAACCCCAGCAGCTAACCTTTGAAAATTAAAACCAAAGGTAGCTCGTGAAAGGCATCGACAAACGCACCCACAAAGACGGGACGGTTTCTTACCGCGCTCGAGTTCGCATCAAAGGACATCCGGTTCTCATTCAATCGTTTGCTTCCAAAATCCTCGCCATGAAATGGAAACGCGATACTGAATCAGCTGTTGAACAAGGCAAATATGCATATGACAAACCTGGCAGTAAAAATACTTTAGCAGAGCTGATCGACCGCTATATCGAAAGAGTTCTTCCATCAAAGCCAAAGAATGCAAGAAACGTGCGCCAACATCTTCTCTGGTGGAAACAGGAACTGGGACACTGCCTCCTTTCAGATATCAAGCCAAGCCTCATCGCACAGAAACGGGATGAGCTGCTTTCAGGACTGACTTGTAAAGGCAAACTTCGTTCTTCAACAACTGTCGTCCGCTATCTTGCCAGTCTCTCTCATGTCTTCGCTATCGCGGTTAAAGACTGGGAATGGATACAGGAAAATCCCATCATGAAAATCTCAAAACCAAAAATATCAAATGGCAGAACTCGCTTTCTCAACGATGATGAAAAGGAAAGGCTGCTGTCTGCCTGCCGAGAAAGCAAATCAAAAGGACTGTACCCTGTTGTTATACTAGCTCTTTCAACAGGCATGAGAAGAGGAGAAATCATGAATCTCAAATGGGGTGACATCGATCTGGACCGAGGTTCGATCCTTTTGCAAACCACAAAAAATGGTGAGCGGCGTTTTATCCCTCTCGTGGGAACAGCTCTAGATCTTTTGCGTTCAAAATACACTAATCAAAACGTTGACTCTCTCGTATTCCCTGCTCCCCATTCTCCATCCAATCCTATCGATATCCGATCTGCTTGGGAAACCGTTCTAAACAAAGCCAATATTTTCAACTTCCGCTTTCATGACCTTCGACATACGGCCGCCTCCTATCTAGCTATGAATCAGGCGAGCTTATTAGAGATCGGAACCCTACTCGGTCACAAAACCGTCCAAATGACCAAGAGATATGCTCATCTCTCCAATGCACATATGCATGAAACAATAACAACGTTGAATACAAAACTGTTCAATGATAAAAAATTCCAAGAAAAAAACATCTTAGATTTCTAGGAATTCCGATGACTTGAATTATTAAAATCCAAAGAAAAATGATGATCAATGATCTTGAAACAATGGTTTAGGTATGTTCTATGAGCGTCTTTCTGGCTGCGGGTCATTCAATAGTACGCACTCAAAAAGTCATGGCGGATTGGCAGCCGCTTGATAGCGTTGTCGAATGCAGGCAGCAAGATCTATGGGGTTTCGCCGAAACCAGCTCCTCAGATAACTCCAAAAATTCTCGCCAAGTCGGTAACAGGTTTGCTTTAAAGTCACCAACCCATCACGGAAAGCCCTTCCCTCTTCGCTCTTGGTACCGCCAGAAACATTTCGAAACTTTACCATGCCCCTAATATCTCGTTCGCTATCATTGTTATGTAATGGTAATCCCGGATGATCCAAAGCCTTCAATAGCCCTTCGCGATTCTCTTTAAAAGCCTTCAGCACCCCACGAACTCCAAGACTGATTACTTGCCTTTCTACTAAAGCATCGTATGCTTTCTCTATAGCCTCTTTTCCTTCTTGGGAGATCGATGCCGCCTTCACTTGCTCATATAATGTCCATATTGCTTCTCGAACTTGGCGTATCTCTAGTTCGATCTCAGTCGTAGATGCAACTAATTTCCTAAGCGGTCGCTCCATATGCACCCAACAGTCGGCATGATCGAGAATCGCAAATTGCCCCGCGCGATCAGAAATGAGCACTTGTCCTGGCTTGAGTGTCTCTTGAACGAACCCCACTAATCCAGCTTCTAAACATGTCAACCGAAGCTTTTTTCCTTTGATGCCCATCATGTTTAGCAGTCGCACCAGCCCCTTCTTAGCAGAGTATCTCTTGCCGTTGTAAGCTTCGAACGCATTTAGAATGTCGTCTTCGACGCCGCCTTCGAATAGATGCCATATAAATGCATCATTGATAACATACCCTTCTTTCCCCTTGGCTAACAGCTGCAAAAAATTAAGTCTGGATTTCGAAGCCGTGGTTTTATAGTAAGCAAAATACTGTCCACCAATGTGGGTGCAATATCCATTTTGATAACAGTGCTTTGCTCCAGTGTCGTCAACTCTGATGTATGGAGCTTCCTCAAGGCCGGCAGACAAAATTGCCTCACTCTGTTTTTCATAACCTCGTGCTTCTCCCATGAGAACGTTATGAAGCTGCCCCTCTGATATTTCAATCCCAACGTTTCTGATAAATTGAAAAAGCGCAGGTTGGGTCATTCCGCTTGCGTAAAGACCATGGATAAGAGCCCGTAAATCTGAGCCGAAATGAGAGCCCTCTATTTCTGGAGGTAAATGAGCTCTGATAATCGAACCATCAGGGGCTTGCCATACCTCGAGTTTATATATCACGTCCTTTGGAGTGAGGGTCAGCTCTTGTATCGAATAGGCGGAATATCCTTTGAAACGCGACCCATTTGGAATGTTGAGCGGCTTCACCACAATTTCTTCTTTTGCCTTTTGTATAGGGGCGCTTCGTTCATCATTGGAGCTGTCTCGATTAGGGGCTTCATTTCTGTTCTTGCCTGAGGTCGATTTGCTGCCAGGTGGTCTAAATTTAGGACGCTTGGGAGTGTTTTTTAGACGAGCGATTTCATCGCGCAGTTCTTGCGTGGTTACTTGGAGATGAACAATCAGCTCTGCTTGGTTTTGGACCAAGCCAACAAGAGATTGGACCCATGGTACTGTTCGTTGATTTTCTGGAATTTCGATTGGCATCATACCAAAGTATTGTAAAGAAAACAGCAATCATTTGCAAAATTTTTTAATTGCCATGACTTTTTGAGTGCGTACGAATAGGGCTTATCGCCAAAAATAGGGAGGATGGCTATAATTTAAACCTTTATGCAAAAATGCTGATGAAGCGTTAAGGATTCGTCTTCAAAACATCTCGGGGCAATAGCTCAGTGGTTAGAGCAGCGGACTCATAACCCGTCGGTCCCTGGTTCAAGCCCAGGTTGCCCCATTTTCTTAACCAGCACAATTCATTGTACTTAGGCGCGAACGAGCTTGTTCCAATATCAAGTTTAAGTTTAAAATACATGCCGACGGTGCAATGGCGGTGCAACGAAGAACAATCTTAACCAGCACGCCATCCAACCAAACCGTTAACCCAAGGTTGGAACTATGGCATCTATATTTAAACGCAAAAATGAAGACGGCACAACCGTCTGGCGCGCAGTTATACGCATCAAAGGTTACCCCACCGTCTGCAATCACTTCGCCCGTAAGCAAGAAGCTGATGATTGGTCTAAGGAGATTGAAAGACAAATAAAACTTGGCCAGTTCAAATTCGATCAACACAATCGAATCCACACTTTTACTCAGTTAGTCGAACGTTATCTCAATGACGGTGCAATCGAACACCATCGCTCAGCCGATGACACACGACGCCACCTCATCTACTGGCAATCTAGGTTCGCTGCTTTTGCCTTGGTTCATCTCACTCCCGAATTGATCGGCACAGAACGACAGATTCTTTTAGAAACCCCCACTGCTAAAAATAAAAAACGCACCGCTGCGACTGTTAATCGTTACATGGCCTCGCTGTCACTTCTATTCAGCCATGCGGTCAAACAACTTCATTGGATTAACGAAAATCCTTGCGCTAGCTTAACCAAGCTAAAAGAAAGCTCTGGCCGTGACCGAGTTTTAGATTCAGAAGAAATCAACCGTCTACTCAACGCATGCCGTAAAAGCCGCTCCCGATATCTCTACCCCATCGTACTCATTGCAATCACTACCGGAGCTCGCCAAGGAGAAATCCTCAATCTCGAGTGGAAACACATCGATTTTGATAATAAGCTGGCCTACATCAAAGAAACCAAAAACGGAAGGCCTCGAAGCATTTCTCTTTCTGAGCCTGTCCTTGAAGAACTCAGAAAACTTCACCAAAATCGACAGCCTCTGAAATCTCTCGTCTTTGCTAGCAAAACTGCCTTTGGACGGATCGATATCAAAAAAGCATGGCAAACAGCTCTTCGAGTAGCAGACATAAAAAAGTGCTGCGCCCACGACATGAGACACACTTTTGCCACCATGGCCGCAGCTCAGGGAGCTTCCAATCTTGAGCTCGGAACCGCCATGGGCCACCGTACACTTCAGATGTTGCAGCGCTACACACACCTAGATGTTCAAGTAACTAAGAAATTCAGCAGACACATTTCGGATACGATACTATTGGGAAAACGAGATGATCACTAGAAACAAATTGCCATCTACACTCGATAAGGGTTATTCTGTCAGACTAAAAAACAAACTTATTTGCCACCCCGAGAAAAGAATGTCAGAATTGCACTTGACACAGGAAGAAGCAGAAAAATTTTTAAAAGAAGAAAAAAATCGAATTGATAATACGGAATACCTTTTTCCCGAGAGTGGAGGATCTCTGCATATTCCTTTGAAAACGAAGGATAACACAGAGCATTTTATGTTAGATATTAGACGTGCTAATATTGAATTGAAAAAAAATACCTTTCAGACAAGAGTAAGGAAAGAGATCGTTTTGGTTAGATTGGATTTGGGCGGACCTCCGCATCGCAATCCTGATGGATTAGAAATTTTATGCCCCCATATTCATCTTTACCGAGAGGGTTTTGGTGATAAATGGGCTTATCCGCTACCTGTTTTATTTACTAATCCAACCGATTCTTTGTTAGTGCTCGAGCAATTTATGGACTATTGTAATATCAAAGAAAAGCCGAATATTCAAAGGAAATAGGTTATATGAATCTCAAAGGTGAAACTGAAAATCTTTTAGAACAATATTTTAAATGGCTAAAGGATAAAACTCATCTCAAGAATATTAATAATGAATGGATGGAAATTACCACTCCTCATCTGGACCGACACAATGATTGCCTCCAAATATATCTCAAGAGAGATGGCACCAATTTCCTTTTGACGGATGATGGTTACATAATAGATGACTTGGCAAATTCAGGGTGTGATTTAACCACTCAAAAACGTAAAGAGATATTAACCAGTATTTTGAATAGTTTTGGGGTTCACCATGATCAGGTTACCCACCAACTAATGATTCATGCTTCGGAACACGATTTTCCTCTTAAAAAGCACAATCTGATTCAAGCAATGTTGGCTGTAACTGATCTTTTCTATCTCAATCGCCCTCAAGTAAAAAGTCTGTTCGTCGAAGACATCACTCATTGGTTTGATGCTACTAAAGTCCGTTATTTTCCAATGATTAACCTCACTGGGAAAAGCGGATTTAATCATATTTTTGATTTTGGGATTCCAAAATCCCAAAAATTTCCAGAAAGATTGATTCAAACAATCACTAATCCTAGTAAACAAGCAGTTCAAGAAGCTGTATTTAAGTGGCTCGACACAAAAGAAGTGCGTCCAGAGTCTAAGTTAATCACTGTGCTAAATGACGCTTCTAAATCCATCTCATCAAATATAATTGATGCTTTTCAAAGCTATGATGTACAAACTGTTCTCTGGTCGGAGAGAGAAAAATCTCTTGATTTTTTTGTAGCATAATCTCCGCATAACAGCCCCCTAAGCTGCTTGCAAGATATCTGTGGGTGGTTTGTATTTCTTGCGAGCCAATGTCGTATTGGTATTACGATAATTGAGTTTGCTCTACCTAATACTATCCAATACAATAGTCTAAATGAAATTACCAAATAATTTTCTCAAAGATGCAAATGAAGTCCTTCTGGATCTAGAAAGAGGTCTTGAAAAAGAGAGTACAATTTTTAAAGAACTCAGAAAACTAAACCCTGGTTGGGAACAACTCTCTAAGTATTTTCGCCTATCGATAGTTAACACGGAGTTAACTGTTGAATTCATCCAAAACAAACGAGGTTAATTTTCATTTTGCATTAAATATTTTTCTCCCTGAGGATTTAATCCAGTAGCAATCAACATATGGATTACTCATGGAAGTACACGACTATGCATCTCCCCAACAACTTATAAAGTCAGGCCGTTACCCGTTCACTATGGGTCAACTCCGACATTTCCTCCTCTGTCGACATAAAAACGGATTAGATAGAGCTGTGCGCAAAATTGGCAAGCGGATTGTCTTAAGGATTGATCTATTTGAGCAATGGATCGAGAACCAAACATCTTAAAATTGTTTTATTGCATTGAGATAGAATGTATCACGGATTCATCATGATCGATCGGGAAAAAGGCAAGGAACTGTTACAAGAAGATCCTCAAGCATACCTTCTCCTATCACAAATTGCCTTCCGCGCCCAGCGGACAAGTAGAAATTATTCAAGAATACCCCTTAAAGAAAACCAAGCATTTATCGGCGATCATCAAAATTGCGGCCTATCTGCCCAACAATATAAAGATACAAAAGAAAGATTAGAGCGATATGGCCTAGCAACGTTCCACCCCATCAATAGAGGCACTATTGCGACATTGACTGGAACAGATGTTTTTAACATCAACGCTGAAGGAATTACGATTTCGACCCAGCAAGATAAGCCTCTCGCGAACGCTCGTAAAAAGAGAATTAAAGACACAAAAGAACCAGCAAAATCGTCTATGAAAAATGAGAATGAAGACCTAGCTGGGAACCAACAGAGAACTAACGAAGACCTAACAAGCAACCAGCCAACAACCAATGAGAAACCAACAGAGAACCATCAAGCAACCATCGGAAAACCAGTAACAATAAGAGAAGAATGTAAAAAGACAACAACTACTATGATTGAAGAAGGGAAGAGCCTTTACGAATGTTTAAAAAACTACCCTGATCTCTCTGAAGATGACAAACTATCGCTTATGGGCTTCCCGGAACAGAGAGTCCTTAGAGCTATCGAATATGCACAAAAAGCCATCATCAAAACCACTCTCATCCGAACGCTGCACTGGTATTGCAGACAACCAATAGCCCCCCTGCCTCCAGAAAATGCCCTTTGCAAATCAACTCCTCAACAGGCTGCTGCTTGGGAGTTTAATCGATTTCTCAACCAACACAACTACCCCAACCTTGCAACAAAAAATCAAGAAGCAATACCTGAGAATCGCACTTATATTATTTCTGGTGGTCGTGAGACCTCTATAAGCTTACAAAACTGCATCGAAATGGTTAAAAACGATTTCGAGCAATCTAAAGACGAAATTTTACAAGATAAAAGGTTATGAAAAGTTACGAAAATCACAAATTATCTCCGCGACAATTACAGGTGATCCCGCATCTGATTCTCAGTCCTTCCTATGAAGAGGCGGCTCGCCGCTCTGGGATTACCTCTAAGCAAATTCACTCATGGCTCAAACACCCTGAATTCCAAGCAGAACTTAAAAAGCAGCGAAACAACGCTTTCCGCCAGGCTCTTGAATGCCTAAAAGTTGTCACACAGAAAGCGGTTCAGACATTAATTGCTCTACTAGACGATAAAGATCCTCGCGTTCGTCTAGTTGCTTCTGAGAAAATATTATCAAATGCCTTTAAGGGCGCTGAATTTCTAGACTTTGAGGAAAGGATTAGCGCCCTTGAAACACTTTCTAAAAAAATGGTTCAAATAAGCCAGTTTGAAACTTAACCATGAAAAAATGTTGGATTAGGAGAATAAATATTCTTGAAACTGTCGCAAAATCAGTTTATGAAAAGTTATGCTTCGAAGAACGGCTTGAGAATCTTGCTATTGCCCCAGATCAAGATGTGTTGAAACTCTTAAACCTAGTTCCAGAAGATGCTCGTCTACAATATCTCTTCCGCATTTTCAAGAAATATCGGGAAAATCAGACTTCTGACTCGTTGTCGATATGATTCTTTACAGCCGCCCAATATTGGCAGAAATCGCATTTCTCGAGTGGACTAGGAATCTTCTCCGCTTCCAAGCATTTTCGGATATCCATAAGAGTCGGCTCAATCCAAGAATCATCTCCCTCATAAGGAAGTACGGTAATCGAGAATTCCAAGCGATCGCCAAACTGTTCACGAGAACTGTCGCCGTTGCAATATACAAAATAGCCAGTCTTTGATACTTGAAAGCCCTTGCGTCTCAAGAGCCACTGATAAATTTCCATCTGATTTTTATAAGATTTGCGATATTCCTCATTGAGCGTTATTTCCTTGGTCGTTGAAGTCGCCTTGTAATCTACCACAATCAACTCCCCCGCCGAATTAACCCACAAGTCGTCTATAGCACCTGTAATGATGAAGTTGGATGGCTCATGCATATATTGCAGACCCTTGAAGTTTTGACGCCATTCATCGAGATCAGGATGAACAAAGGGAATTGCGTCAATCCCATGCTCGATCATTAATGGGTGAGGCTTCCCTGCAGCCCGATAACTATCAAACTCGTTCTTTAAAAGGGCGTCAACCGCCGAATTCAAAGTAAATGGGTAACCAGGGGGCTGCCCAGTACCACATCGTCGATCAAGATAAAAACATCTGGGGCAATCCAGAAAAGCTTGAATCTTAGAACGACTGAGTTTAAAGAGGTTCCCTGAGGAAAATAAATTCCTAATCCTTTGTGGGTTATAATTTGAAGTCATTTGTCTTCTCTCATTATT
>Ga0207018_1102_pt1 | contig 14148 bp, 13 predicted proteins | sample Alteio_BWMinCont_52_FD_153476 | JGI IMG/M metagenome (GOLD analysis project Ga0207018, IMG submission 153476) | Enriched cells from forest soil in Barre Woods Harvard Forest LTER site, Petersham, Massachusetts, United States -... | ecosystem: Environmental > Terrestrial > Soil > Temperate forest >...
TTCAATATTGACCCAGATTTTTTCTTCGATTTGAGAGAGCTTTTAATTCGATTTTCGTTGGTGACTTTCAGGTGGAACGGGTATATTACGAAACTCGATCGCAAAAATGTACAAAGTCGAGGTTAAACCAAGGGACAGAATTTGCATGATCGCAAGCGGCATGATGGGCACGATTTAAACTTGTAGGTAACGAACAATTGAAGATTATTTGTTCCCGGGATATACTCCCTCATAGAGAATTACCAGAGTGACCCTACATGGCCTATTTAAAAGATTTCCGAGAGCGAATTCAAAATAATGACTATCCCGGATTTTTAAAAATCTGGGAAGAGTATTGCTACGGCGATCAGCCGGACGGCGAAGAAATGATTGCGGTGCTCGAGAGTGTGAAATCCTCGGAACTGGCAAAACCTTTTGGACTTCATGTGGAACGGCTTCTCCCTCTTTGGAGAGAGCTCACCGATCAGAAAATGATTCATGGCGTCCTCCGCCTCATCTTTGATTTACAGACCACCAGCAGCGAAACACTGGCCGAACTTGGCACAGAATACATCAAGATTCAGTATGCCGATGACCCGCTTTTGCAAGAAAAACTCCGCCTTGTGGGACTTAGAAGTCACGAAAGATTTCAGTCTGCCATTCGAAATTTTGAACTCTTAACACACTTTCAGCCGGGCAATTTTGTCTTTCATACAGCTGGCTGGGGCACAGGCGAAATTCTCGAAGTCTCCCTTGTGCGCGAAGAAGTCTCCATCGAGTTTGAATATGTAATTGGCCCGCAATACCTTTCGTTCGAAAAAGCATTTCGCACCTTAATTCCTCTGACAAAAGATCACTTTTACGCAAGACGATTTGGCAACCCTGATGCTTTAGAAAAAGAAGCGCGAGAAGCTCCTGGAGAAATCATCAAACTTCTCCTTCGAGACCTAGGTCCTAAAACTGCCTCTGAGATCAAGGAAGAACTCTCCGATCTCGTAATCCCTGCAGAAGACTGGAACCGATGGTGGCAAACCGCTCGTACAAAGATCAAAAAAGACACCAAAATTGCCTCGCCTAAAGAATTGAAAGACCCCTTTGTTTTGCGAAAAGAGGAAGTGCCGCATGAAGTAGGTCTTCATAAAGCCTTAGAAAAAAAACCTGGCGTTCATGCAACCATTCAAATGGTTTACAATTTTCTGCGCGATTTCCCAGAAACGTTAAAAAATCAAGAGTTTCGAGCTTCTTTAGAAGCCCGAATGAAAGATGTTTTAACGCTTGAACAAGTCGATGACAGCCAAAAACTCCAAATCCTTTACTTCTTAGAAGATTTGAGTGTCCCCAAAATTTCTCAAGAAATTCACGATCTCATCCAGGCGTCCCCAAAACTCATCGATCTGGTCCGATCCATTCAAGTGATGAGTTTTCAAAAAAGAACGCTCGTGCATATACGCAAGGGCCGAAAAGATTGGAAAGAAATTTACCTCGATCTCATCTTTACAGTGGACTCCAATTTGCTTCGCGACTTTTTCTTAGCAGAACTCGATCATGCGGAAACAAAAGACGACTTAAAGAAAGTTCTAAACTCTCTTCTCATTCACCCTCTTTCTTATCCGGAAGTCTTTGTTTGGTACTTCCAAAAAATTGTCTCTGCGAAATCTACGCTCCCGTTTTCTGATGGAAGCGGAAAAAATGCCTTCTTTGAAGGGATTTTGATTTTATTGGATCACTTAGAAAAGAAGCCGCAATATAGAGATCTTTCCAAGAAGATTTTGGCCATTTTGACGGCGGATCGATACAAGCTCGTTCGAGACATCTTACAGCATTCCAGCGAAGAAGAAGCGAAAGAATATTTGCTTCTTGCGACAAAATGCAGCATTTTATCTGACCATGACATAAAAATTCTTCATTCTCTCGCAGAAGTGGCCCATCCAGCTCTCTCTCGCTTGCGCAAAGAGAAACAAGCAGCGCCTAAAGAAGATTCGATATTCTGGACAACGCAAGAAGGATATCAAAAAACGCAACAACGCATTCAACAAATTGCAACGGTAGAAACCGTTGTCAATGCCAAAGAGATTGAAACAGCACGTGCGCATGGTGATTTGCGAGAAAATGCGGAGTTTAAAGCAGCTCTGGAACGCAGAGATCGATTGCAATCAGAACTTAAGTTTTTGTCTGACCAAATTTCTCATGCGAGAATTTTAACAAAGCAAGATGTGACGACCGATGAAGTGGGAATTGGATCTCTCGTCCATTGCCAAAGTTCAGCGGGGGAGCATGTACGTTACACATTGCTCGGTCCTTGGGATGCAGATCCTGAAATGCATATCCTCTCCTTCCAATCGAAATTAGCCCAATCCATGAAAGGGAAATCGATTGGAGAGACCTTTGAATTTCAAGGGGAAACATTCAAAATTACCGACATCGATAATTACTTTGACCAAGCAAAAAACTTAAAAACGTGAGATATCAATGGAACTAGTGATTGCAAGCACCAATCCGCATAAAATCCGCGAATTTAAAGCGATGTTGAAAAAAAATCTGCAGTACGACATCCGGAGTCTTCTCGATTTTCCAGACTATGTTCCTCCACCAGAAACAGAAGACTCTTTCGAAGGAAATGCAAAATTAAAGGCTGCGCATGCAGCCGCTGCTTTGAATCGTTGGGTCTTAGCGGATGATTCGGGGCTTGTCGTTCCAGCGATTGGCGGAGCTCCTGGCGTTTACTCAGCGAGATTTGCAGGAGATCAAGCAACCGATCACGACAACCGAAAAAAACTTCTCCAACAGATGCAGCACTTGCTCGATGAAGACCGAAACGCCTACTTTGAGTGCTGCATCGCGCTCGCATCCCCCAGCGGCGTAAAAAAATGTGTTCATGGAATTTGTGAAGGGACCATCCTTACCCAAGAAAAAGGGGGTGGCGGTTTTGGCTACGATCCTTTATTTATAAAAAATGGATACAGCAAAACATTTGCGGAGCTAGAGGAAAGCATTAAAAACAGAATCTCACACCGACGAAAAGCCCTAGATAAACTCCTTCCTTTCCTCGAATCTACCTTTGTATCCCTTTAATTTGTGGTATATATAATCGATGGATACAATCTTCTGTTTAATTGGAGCGAAGAAACGCATTCTTTAGAAATTCGAAGAGCGCATCTTGTCGGATGGATTCAACAAGTTTTTCAGCAAATCAATCAATGTGGCACGATTGTCTTTGATGGAGCTCATCGAAGAGATGAGGAATATGGCCTTTCTTACCCAAGTCCCATGGAAGTCGTTTATACACCGAAAGGGCAGAGCGCCGACCAATATATAGTAGAACAAGCGGAACTGATCAAAAACAAGAAAGCCATTGTAGTCGTGACGAATGACCAATCGCTAAAAAGACATGTAAGCGCCTTGGGCGTTAACACAATGTCGAACCAAGCATTTCTCCAATGGATTGTAAAACGAAGAAGCCAGAAAAAGGGCCGGAAAACAGTCATTCGAGAAACTTCGTACCAAGTGGAACGGCTCCTCAAAATTTTCGAAGAGAGACTCAAAGCAGATCTAGACGATCTCTAAGGAACTGTGAAATAATAAAATGAACGATTTGACCCACGCGAAATCGCCTAAAATTAACGATCAAAAATGGGGTTGTATATACCCGTTCCGGTTGAATCGCACCCAAAAGGACCGAATTGAAAGCTCTCTACAATCGAAGAAAAAATCGGGGTTAATATTAATTCAATATTGACCCCGATTTTTTATTCGATTTGAGAGAGCTTTTAATTCGATTTTCGTTGGTGCCTTTCAGGTGGAAGGGGTATACCCGTTCCACCTGAAAGTCACCAACGAAAATCGAATTAAAAGCTCTCTCAAATCGTTCATTTTATTGTTTCACAGTTCCTAACCACTTTCTACTCTTCCCCAACCACTGAAACTTCTTTCATTAATTGCACTTCTTGCCAGGGAAATGCTTCGATGGCCTGAAACGACTCTTTGGTGCTAGAAGAACGATTGATTTGCACGCGGACAGCTTTAACGCCCTCAAGTCTTTTCAAATACCAACATCCCACGCGGCGCATATCTAATAGCGCTTGTCTTTCTGTTTGATAACGAATGATTAAGTCAAAATGATACAACAGAGCATCTCGAATATCCATAACCCCCCTATCTACGGGAGGCAACCCATCCATGTAACGCAAAATGTCCTCGGCGATCCATGGCTGGCCCATTGCGCCTCTTGCCACTAACACAGCATCACAACCGGTATCTTCAAACATTTTGGCCGCACTTTCAGCTGTAAACACATCTCCATTGCCAATGACCAAAATGTCTTTCGCGACATCCACGCATTCTCGGATATAGTCCCAATTGGCGGGACCTTTATAAGCTTGCGCTCTCGTCCTTCCATGAATCGTGATGGCTTTTGCCCCTGCTTGTTCTGCAATGCGAGTAATCTCCGCAGCATTAATATGTGCCTCATCCCATCCTGCTCGGATTTTAACCGTCACCGGAATTTTTACCGTCGAAACCATCGCCGAAATCATGTCTCCAATGAGGTCTGGAGTACGGAGCATCCCAGACCCACTCCCATCCTTCGTGACCTTGTCTACAGGACATCCACAATTAAAATCGAGAACATCAAACCCCAAATCTTCGATGATTTTTGCAGATTGCTGAACAAACTGAAGCTTGCTCCCACAAAGCTGAGCACCGATCGGATGCAAACCCGGCGTATAATCTAGAAGACGATATGTGTGCGGATCGTGACGAACAAGCGCGTCCATTTTGACCATTTCACAATACACAATCCCTGGACGCCACCTAGATGCCATTTTTCTATAGGGAAGATCGGAACATCCAGCAAGCGGGGCATACAGAACTCGATTCGGCAAAGTAACCGATCCGAGCTGCAAGGTTTTTTGAAGCAGCCCTTTTTTCATCGAATGAGCCAAAGTAATAACATTCTAATCAACCCTAATGCGAAAAAAGCGAGCAAAGGACTTAAATCGAGAACGCCGCCAACCGGAGGCAAAAGTCGTCGAAAAATATTGAGGTAAGGATCGGTGCAAAAAGCCACAAAGCGAGCCATTGTATGTCTCTGCCAGGCAGGGAACCAGGACAAAATAATTCGAGTAAACAAAAGAAGAGCATAACAATTATAAAAAAGTTGCACTACGCCGATAAGATAATAGGTTGTCATTGGAGTCCAGATATAATTTTTATCTGCACACATTTTAAGAAATAAGGGCATTTGACACAAGAAACCTCGAATCGATACAATACCAAAATTATGAGAACCCTCGGTCTATATCTAGATTCCCCTTATTTATCGTTAGCAATCCTCGAAACGAATGGGAAAAAAGGATCTATCTGTTCCTTACAGTCTATGATGCCCGCAACCCCAGAAAATGTAAAAGAGCTTTACATTCGAGAACCTTCCCTCACTACTGCGATCGCTTTTCCGACTCTCGTTCGACACCTAAAATTTGAAATTTCCTCTATGAAGCAAATCCAACAGATTCTCCCTTTTCAAGTGGAATCGCTCACCTCCATGAATCTACAAGACATTGCCTACTCCTCTATATTCCATTCTTCAAAAGAAGGCGTAGAATCTACGGTTTTTCTCACTTCCAAAGAAAATTTAAAAAAATATCTCGAGAAGTGGTCCGCTTTCGCTATTATCCCTGATCGAGCAACCGCAACTTTTTCTGCCTTAGGAAAATTTTGCAAACATTTCTTGCCCCGGCTCCAATCTGCTTTCATCATAGATCTTGGCTCGCAAAAATGGACCTGTGTATGGATGGAAAATGGCGAAGTAAAAAAAGGATTTACGATCGAGCAAGGGATCGAATCTATCTTAGCAGCCCTCTGGGAAGATGTTAAAAAAGTGCTTTTCCAAAAAGAGATTGAAGGTGTTGCAAATCAGCTAGATCTATTGCAACTCAAAAAGCAGCTCCACCCCCACTTATGCTCCAAGTTAGAACAAGCAAGAAACTCGCTTGCGAACGTACTTTATAGCTTTCAACAAGAAGAAGGAGCAAAACCTGTTTTATTCACCGGGCGCGTCGATGCTTTTGGTCATCTTCGCGAATATTTATTAGGGGCAATTACGGATCTTTCCTTGGTCAACACTGAGACTCTTTCGCTGGAAGAGCAACAATGCGCCATCGCCATTGGATGCGCCATGGAACGGGAAACCCAATTTTTAAACCAGGAATTCACTCCCCAAAAAGTATGGGAGAAAGCGGGCCTGTGGAGCATTTTTCTTATGTTCCTTTCAATAAGCATAACCATCGGCTTGCTCCTTTCGGGTCATGCAAAATTCCAATCTGAAAAAGAAACAATCGCCCGTTCTTTTAAAAATCTCTTACTTAAATCAGATAAAACACTTGCCAACAGCTTTTTTATGGGAAGCGTGGAGAAGGGGATCGAAGAAGCGGCAATCGCCATCCAAAAATACGATAAAGAAAGCCCTTACATTCTCCAAGTTCCCAATGTGAACGAAGTATTGGCCTGGATCTCCACTCACCCGCTCATCGAAGCTTTAAAAAATACAAGCGATCCCTTAGAAATAAAGGGCATGAAATATCAACTCGTTTCTTTTCCGCACATCGACGCATTACGAGACCCCTATAAAGCAAAAGTCGATCTAGAATTTTTTGTAAAAAGCCCTATGAGTGCGAGGAAATTCCATGAGGCTCTTCTACAAGGCGATGATCTGGTGAATCCCCAGGAAGATCTTTTGTGGGATTCTTCCGGAGATTCCTACCATACTTCCTTTTTTTTAAAAAACAAGGCATTAAATGTCCGGTAAAACTAGAAAAGTTTTTGAAAAAATTGGCAGGTTCTTATTTCAAAAGAATAGAATGCCTATTTTTCTTTTTTCTTTAAGTATTGGGCCCCTCGTTGCAGCCTTTTTTCTCTATCATGAAAAACAATCATTCAATGTTCTCGAAGAAACAAGTTCTGTAGCTATGAGGAAGGCAAAAAGTGCTTTTCAGCGCAAGACACGAAAAGAAGCCTTCCTTACAAAACATGAAAATTCCGATCCCTATTTTTTGGATAAAGAAATTGAGTCGCTTTGCTTTCTCAACCAAGAGAAAAATCAACTCAAAGGTTGGTTGTCACATCCTGCCATCTCCAATAAAGATAAACTCTATCGTCGCATTCACTTCTTAGAAAATGGAGAAAATCGACTATCTTTCTCTGAAGATGAAATCCAAGTGTCTAAAACTTGCAAAGAAACCGTGGAAAAACAGCGCTATCCGATCGAGATCGACGCCAGCGATTTGCAAAAGCTTCTCAGCATCGTAGAAGAAAGTCCAAGCGACCATTTTCATAATTTCCACACTCGCGGACTGAGCGAAAAGCATGAGATGTGTTCAATCTCGCCGAAGGGAATAGCGCCAGCTATTTCCAAGGTGCGATTGGACGCAGATCGTGCTTCGCAGCCAGTCCCCGAATGTGGAAATTGTGAAAGTGGCCGCCCAAGCGACCATTTTCATAATTTCCACACTCGCGGACCGAGCGAGAAGCATGAGATGTGTTCAATCTCGCCGAAGGAAATAGCGCCAGCTATTTCCAAGGCGCGATTGGACGCAGATCGTGCTTCGCAGCCAGTCCCCGAATGTGGAAATTGTGAAAGTGGCCGCCCAAGCGAAGAAATGGATAACAGACCATCTTCTCTGAAAGGAAGACCGCAATTATTGATATGCAATTTTTCGATGACCAAAAAAAATACACCCTTGCAAAATGAAGTTTTTGAAATTACAATGGACCTTCTTAAACGAGAGTTTTTATCAAAATGATCAGACGAGCTTTCCCCTTTATTCTTTGCCTCCACCTCGTTTCTAGCTGCTCTCATCGAATAGACGATTCTGATGTGCCCCTTGCCTCCATTCAAATCCAAGACCGCAACGGACTTACGGAAACAATTAGCACACCCGAGAGATTAGAGCCTTATCGTCATCTCGATTTTTTAGCCTCTCAACCCTTTAAAAAAATCATTCGCGTGTTCAAACAGAATGGGAAAATGGGCGGTAAAATTACTACCTATCATCCAAATGGACAAATTCATCAGTATCTCGAATCGCAAGACATGCGCGCTTATGGCGCTTATAAAGAATGGCATCCAAATGGCGCCTTGAGAATCGAAGCCACCATCATTGGGGGCTCTGCTGACGTAGTTGTCGGCTCTCAAAGAGATTGGGTTTTTGATGGAACCGCTCGCGTTTGGGATGAACAAAGCCGATTAATCGCCGAAATTCCTTATAAAAAAGGTGCGTTAGAAGGAGCTTCTCTTGTTTACGCTCCCTCTGGGCATGTGGCCTCGAGGGCTCCTTATATTCAGGGTTCTCTAGAAGGTGAAATGATCGAGTATTATCCAAATGAGAGCATTCGCTCCAAAACTACATATCATCAAGGAGTCAAAAATGGGGAATCTTTGGGCTTTTGGGAAAATGGGGAATATTCCTGGAAAGAGACTTATCAAAACGGACCTCTCCTAGAAGGATATTATTACTCAAATAAAGGAGAAACGATTAGTCAGGTGGAGGGAGGCTTTGGCTTTCAGACAATTTTTAAAAATAACCATCTTGAGCAACTAATCGAATGCCGTAAAGGCTATCCTGAGGGGATTGTCCGATTCTATTTGCCCAACGGAGAACTCAAGTCGATTTATCACATCAAAAATGGGCGGAAACAAGGAGAAGAAATCCAATACTTTTCCTCCCAAGATAAGAGCGATGACACCTCAAAAGAGCCAATTCCCAAATTATCCATTCCTTGGGAAGCAGATCGCATTTCTGGCATCGTAAAAACGTGGTACAACAATGGCAAATTGGAATCGCAAAGAGAGCTCTCTCGCAATAAAAAAACGGGTTCCGCCCTTGGTTGGTACCGAGATGGTTCGTTAATGTATATGGAAGAATACGAAGACGATGTATTGACAAAAGGGCAATACTTTAAAAGAAGCCAAAAAGAGTCTGTCTCTTCCATATTTAATGGCAATGGGATCGCCACGCTTTATGATGAGCAGGGTGTTTTCCTACGCAAAGTCCACTATGCGAAGGGCAAGCCAGTCGATCCCGAATGATAATCACTTCTTTTTTTGCAAGGTGGAGGCGGGCGCCTCGGCTGGTTCTTTGGGCTTCGGTTTACAAGCGTGGACTCCATAACAATCATTCGCGCGAACCATAGCCCCTGGTCCTACATTATTGCACACAGAATAAAATTCTTGAGAAGAGCACTGCCAAATAACAGTATAGGGAGTCAAAGAAACGTTCGGAGCTCCCGCGTGGGTATAGCCAGTTGGCGAAAGACTTTGGGAAAAAGTACTCTGCTGTCCAGGTTGGATCGTGAATTGCCCTAAATATGTGCCATCAGCCGCCTGAATCGTAGCCGTCAAAATATACGTAGAATCATTATATAATAGAATGCTTCCTTGGTTCGTCCCCGCCATCAAGAAGGGGAAAAGAAGAATGATTAACCATTTTTGCATTTATATACCCAGTTTATTTGAAAGAAGACCTCTGCGTCCACCGTAAATCCAATTGGCCAATGGGCGATAAAGCCAAATCTTGCACATCTGAACGCTGCAAGTAATTCATCGCTTCATGATACAGAGGAATAATGGGCATTTCTTCCATCAAAATGGCCTCTGCGTCGCGCAAGATCTTTTTTCTCTCAGCCTGATCTCTACATATCGTAGATTGATTTAATAATTCAATGTATTTTGCATTTTCCCAATTCGTATTATTGGACCCACCATCTTTAAACTTAAAGACTTCTAAAAAATTAATCGGATCATTGAAGTCTGCAATCCACGAACCCAAAACGACTTGAAAATCTTTTTCCCTAATTTTTTGCAGGAAAACTTTCCATTCAACAGCTTCGAGCCTCACGCGAATCCCGAGAGATGCTTCCCATTGTTGTTGAATTGCCTGCGCAAGCGCTCGATTCATCTCTTTATCGACAAAACTTAGAACAATCGGTTCAAGCGTTGCAGGGGTTTGTTCCATTGCTTCTAATGCACTCTGCATTAGCAAATGCGCCATGTCTTTATGTTGATTGGAAAAAAAACAGCTATTACTCAATTCCATTTCTGGGGGAATGAAACAAGATGAAGGGGTTTTAATCCCATGTAGCAAATGCTTTGTAATTGCCTCTCGATCGATGGCACAAGAAAGAGCTTTTCGGCATTCAATCAAAGATAAGATGTTGCGCTTAGTTCCAATTGTCTCTGATGTATTTACTCGGATAAACCGAGTTCCAGAAACGGGGCTAACCTGTAATTGCCCACTTTCGCGCAATTGTTCAATCGCATCAATAGGAAGAGAGGAGAGAAAAGCGCCTGCTAAATCCAATTTTCCTTCTTCAAACATCTGGATTTCTGTATCGCTAGTAACCATGACCATGCTTATTTCTTGTAAATGCACTTGATCCACGTCCCAATATTGAGAGTTTTTAGCCACTCGAATTTCATCTGTATGGTTCCATGTTTTAAGAATAAAAGGACCATTTCCGACAAACGTCTCTGGCGTAAATACCCAATTTGGATTTTCTGCAGTAATTGTTCTTGGAACAGGAAGAAAAGGGGCTGTAGCGCACACTTCTAAGAAATAGGGGGTAGCCTCTTCAAGACGCACTCTTATAGTCAATGGATCAGGAGTTTGAATCCCTAACTCTTCTGATGGCTTATTTCCTTGTTTCACATCTTTCGCATTCTTAATTAAATAAAGGTGGAAAGCAATATCTGTGGGAAAATCAGGATGTAAAATGCGTTTCCAACTTTCCGCAAAATCATACGATGTTACTGGATCTCCATTCGACCACAGAGTATTTCGCAAATGAAAAACATACACGAGCCCATCTTCCGAAATTTCCAAGTTTTCTGCCACCGCCAGTTCTGGTTTGCCTTCTTTTGAAATGCGCGTCAATCCTTCAAAAAGCATTCGGCACAATGTAACGGCATTTATATCTCGCGCTTTCCGCGGATCTAATGTAGCGGGATCCTCCCCGAGGTTCATTCGAAAACATGTTGTTTTGGGCGCTTGCTGCTTTGCACAACTCATAACGCACAACGATAAAATAACCACTAAAACACGTAAATGAAACATGAAGACCTCCAAGAATAAGATAAGGTAATTTTTCCATAAATCCAGTATGCTTGCAACACAGATGTCTTGGATTGAAATAACCACACCAGCTCCCGTCCTCAATACTCCGCATTTTACCCAGGTGTTTGGAGACGCAATCCCTTTGAGTCCTCTGGGCCATCCAGAACAATTCGAATTTGTAGCCCTTAAACGTATGCAATTTAAAGTGTTGGATCAGATTGGGACCAATATTTTGCAAATTCACTGGCCCCAATACTCTGCAAGCGCCCTGTATCTTGACCGAAGATTTTGCCAAGATATCGCCCAACCCAGCCTTCTCATCCGTAGAGATTTTTCAACAAAAACTCTTTTAACTCACATGGAAAGCAGGCTAGGTACGCCCTATGTTTGGGGAGGAAATTGGGCCCAAGGCATTCCTGAAATGCTCCTCTATTATCCCCCTACAAAACCGCTTAGTAAACAGATGCAAATTTTATGGACACTTAAAGGGTTAGATTGTTCAGGTCTCTTGTTCGAAGCTACACACGGAGCCACCCCTAGAAACACGTCTCATCTTCTGCAATTTGGCAGATCGCTACTCCCTAACGAACCTTTAAAACCTCTAGATATGATCCTCTATCCTGGGCATGTGCTATTTGTCCGAGATCAAACGACGATCATCGAAAGTAAATCGCCCTTTGGCGTTCGGATTTGTCCCTTGAACGAGAGACTCGCAGAAATTTCCCGGGAATGGGGTCCTCAAGTGGAAGGAAGTTCTCACTTTACAATCCGCCGTTTTATATACCGAAGTTAGCTATTGCAACTTGAACCACTTCCCAGTATGTGGAAGATATGCTGCAAAACAATCATTACTTCCTATTCCCACAAATCTATTTTGGTAGTCTTGAAGACGCCAGCGAATTGTACGACATCGAAGATAACGAAATGGATATTGACCAGTCATGCGTTCTCTCATTCGATCCCACATTGCCCTATTCCTCTCACCAAAAAATCGGATTGTACATCGATTGGACAGAAGAAATCTAATCCAGAAGAAGAGATTTTTTCCCAAAATCTCTCTGCTGTTTTTCAAGTATTTTCACCAAGGTACTTGATTTAATTTTCAATTTGAGTTTAACATCACAACCATAAACCGCAAGTGAGTAGGCTAGTCCCGACTTCACAGGTTTTATAGCTTACGCTAACAATCAATTCGTGCAAAATGGAGAGCAAAAAATGCTGAACCTATTTAGTAAAACAACATCCTGGATGGTAGCTTCGCTTCTAGCGACTACAGTCGCTGTTTCGGCGCAGGATACCACAAAAGGCCGTCCTCAGAAGAGTTATGAGCAAGGCCATGAAGTCGAAAAAAACCAACTCATGCCGGCATACAGCGCACCTGCTTGTATCTCTGTACGTGGTTCATGGGATGTTTATGCAACTGGCAGCTTCCTCTACTGGCAAGCAAGAGAAGATAACCTAGAGTTGGGCATTGCGTCAAATGGCGATCCATTGTTAACTGGCGGCCCATTTCTCCCAAACCCATTTGATTATGCTCCAGCAACTACTGTTCCTTTTGTAGATCCAATGACTGAGGGAAGAACGATTAATGCGAATTATTCCTACGGTCCTGGCTTTAAATTAGGGCTCGGAATGAATCTCGACTATGACAACTGGGATGCTTATGCAGAATATACCTGGTTCCATAAAACATCGAACACTCACTATGATCTAGATGCTGATTGCGCATGTGAAGAACCAGACAATCGTTGGATTTTCCCTACTCGCATAATGCCTGTGGGTCTTACAACAGTTCTAGATTCTGATAGAGCTTACAAAGCAGTAGACCAAAGCTGGAATGTCAAAATGGACTTCCTCGATTTGTCACTGTCTCGCAGCTATTATTCAGGCACTAAGCTATCGTTCCGACCATTCTTTGGCGCACGCGGTGCTTGGATTCGTCAAAAACTAGACACTTACTACTCATCACAAGCTGTGGGAGTTCTTGTTGGTGGTGCAACAACTGCTATTGCTGTAGATCCAACATTATTTTCTGACCAATATGGAAGCATCCGTTCTTGGGGCGTAGGTCCTAGAGCAGGATTTGAATCTAACTGGATGTTGGGATGCGGTTTCCGATTGATTGGCGACGTGTCAGCTGACATCTTGTACACTAGATACGATGTTAAATCTATAGGAGCAATCAACGCTACATACGCCACAGACGGTAGTTTCGTACCTCCTCTCCTTATTGCAACTGGTTTCTCACAAGGAACTTTGCACCAAAAACATTTAGATGTGTTAAGACCACATGCTGACATGGAAATTGGATTCGGATGGGGTTCATACTTCGACAATAGCAACTGGCATGTAGATTTGCTCGCAACATATGGATACCAAGTATTCTGGAATCAAAATATGTTCAGAAACTTCTCCGAATCTTATAGCGGACGAAGCACAAATGGCAATGGCAATTTGTATGTACATGGTGTGACAGTCACAGCAAGAGTCGACTTCTAATTCGTCGATTCTCTTATGTTTTTGATCTTCAGCAGGCCGGTTTTACCCGGCCTGTTTCGTTTTAGAGGGAATTTCTAGCTACTTTCGCCGCTCCCAAAAGAGCTGTATTATCCACCAAAACAACTGATACAGGAATAGATTCCATAAACGCTTTGAATCTTCCCTTGTCGCAAAAAGAAGACAAAAACGAACTATTTCTCACCCGCTCTCCCAGATGAGAAACCATTCCACCGCCGATGAAAATCCCTCCCAACGACAAAAACTTCAACGCTAAATTTCCCGCTTCGGCTCCGTAGATCGAAAGAAAAAGATCGAGCGCTTGACTGCAAACCCCATCTGTCTTATTACGCCCCATCTCCACAATCACATGCGTTGGGTTTTTCTTTTGCATTTCTTTCTTCACACTATCTGCGACGCGCTCTTTCTTAGAATGAATCAAAAACTGAAAAATCTCATACAGGCCAGCTCCCGAAAGAATCCGTTCATATGACACATGGCCATATTTTTTTTGCAAAACCAACAAAAGTTCGATTTCTAACTCATTTCGTGGGGCGAAGTCGGCATG
>Ga0207018_1103_pt1 | contig 14127 bp, 1 predicted proteins | sample Alteio_BWMinCont_52_FD_153476 | JGI IMG/M metagenome (GOLD analysis project Ga0207018, IMG submission 153476) | Enriched cells from forest soil in Barre Woods Harvard Forest LTER site, Petersham, Massachusetts, United States -... | ecosystem: Environmental > Terrestrial > Soil > Temperate forest >...
AAGCCCAATATTTTGAAGATTGAGAGTGGCCGGAACACTACCTGCGCCATAAAGATCTGTCCATGCCATTTTTGCTTCAAGAACATAAACCGGATTACCTGACACAACGGATGTTCTCATAACAAAGTTTACTTTTCCGGGATACATCCTGCTAAAGGCTGTTCCGGCAAATTGTGTACCTGTGCCATTAGATTGTCCGCTTATATCCGAAGCACCCAGGTTAAAACGGATCTGGTCATCATTTACACCATCATAACTGGCACCATGGCTGTAATCCGGGTCAATCACTATTTCTACTCCATCCACATCATAATAATTCCTTGCCTGGGTAAGCGGCGTTACAGTAGCAGTACCTGGGTTAGTTATACCTCCTCCTGTCATAGATGAAGGCAGAGACACCAATCCTCCCGGATCGGTGACCTGTACTAAAAGATATAAAGAATCCGCAGACCATAATGCCTTCCAGTAAGTACCATTGGCAACATTATTAATATCTGTACTTGCACCTACGGTAAGATTAGTTATAGAATTTGAGGTTATTGCTGACCATGCAGCATCAGTTCCAATACCGTCAATTACAGGCAATGTCGCTGGTACGTTTTTATTTACATAGTTAAAACTTACATTAGCAGTATTGCTGGAACTACAGCCTGAACTGGCAGCTAAAAGAGTTGATATAGTGCTTGTAGCAGACCAGGTTGATGGCCCGGTTACATTTACTGCTTCTACCCTGTAATAATAAGCAGTAGCAGGCGATAAACCGGTAAATGTAAAAGTAGTGGTAGCAGAAACTATATTAGCCTGTGTAATTACGCCTGTTGCAAAAGTCGGATCGGCTGATATCTGTACTGTATAAGTAAAGGTTGCAGCGCCTTGCCCTGTTGGGGCCGTCCAGTTAGTTGTAACAGACGTGGTAGCTGCATTAGTACCTGCAGCAACAGTAGGAGGATTAGGCAATGTTGTAAAGCTAACATCTGCCCCGTTACCAATAAAACCACCAGTACTTACAGCTTTATATAGATACACCGTATTAGGTATAAGGCCTGTTAAAGATGCTGAAGCCGCTGTAGGAGTAATGCTTGAAATAGAGCCTGGGGTTCCGGAAATACTGCCAGGGCCAGAACTGCCAGTTCCCCAACTAAAAGAAGTTGTTCCTGTTGCTCCGGATGTATTATAAGTTCCGTTTAAAGTAGCACCGGTAGTCGTTATAAATGTAGCCGGTAATGTTTGAATAGGACTTGGATTAGAAATAGCAAAATAAAAAGGAGAAGTTGTCCCAATGCTGTTGGAATTGGTAATGCTATATGGCCCGGAACCTGAAACTGTGCCTATTAAATTGGTATAAAAAGAATTAGAAGCTGAAGCCTGGCCGGTAGAACCGGCAATTACGCTTCCGGCAGCAATAGCACTTGGTCTCTGTAAAGAAACTGAAGAACCTGAAAGCAATGAAGCAGTAGTTGCTAAAGACCAGTATTCGGTGGCGCTAAGCCCAATAACGGTTGCACCACTACCTCCTGAACCGGTACCAAATGCCCGAACCGTTGCCGTAATAGAAGTAGAACTTGTTTGCGGCGTTATTGTAAAAGGAAGAAAAGTATTACTTGTACCACAAACAGTTACACCTACCGGGAAAACATAACTTGTTGAAGCAAGATTCGTCGCAAAAGTCCAGTTAACAGGTCCATTGATAAAACTGGAAGCACCGCCTCCTGTTATAGCTGCTGCACTTGTATTGGTGACATTTAAAATATTAGTCGCATCTGTTGCAAGAATACCTGAAGCGCCAGATGTAGGCAACGCAAAAGTATTGCTTACAGTTACAGGACTGCCAAGTACTGCATAAACAGTAGGATTAATCGTTAAGTTATAAAATAAGTTGTTAGGCGAAGCTAAGGTAAGCCTGATGGTATCCGGAGCTAAACAGGTACCGCTGCCGGCCATGGTAACTGTACCAGTATATGGAATCTTAGTACCGTTTGAGCAAACGGTTGTTGACTGATTACTAAAGGTTCCGCCCCATTCAGAAAATTTACCATATACGGTTACATTCGCACTGGGAAAAGAAACAGTTGAGTTTGGCAACATAACAAACCCACCACAATAAAAACTGCCAGAAGTGCCCCCAATAAATGACAAAATGCTGGTAGATACCCCATCTCCTACAGTTAAAAGCCCATTTATAGGAATATTTTGTGGTATTGCCCCACAATTATTATTATTATTTGCTATAGTTACATTATTAGGAAAGCCGGGAGTTACACCTATTGTACTACCCGGGGCAGCATCCCAAAGCGGTAAAAGATATCCATTATTAATATCCGTGTTGTAATTCCACTGACCATTTCCATCAATATATAAGGATGAAGAAGGTCCCCAAATAGGAGAATTCCCTCTAACACCAAATTGATTGGAGTTGTCACCGATTATTTTAAAAGTACCGTTAATGCGTGCATTAAAGGCATCATTGGGATCAAGATACAACCTGATGTTTCCTGTATTCTTTGTTCCATCATTAGTTGTTATATTATAAAAAGTAGGCCCTCCATTAATAAGAGTACCATTATTTAGTAAAGCTGCAGCATAGTTATCTCCAGCATCTTGTCCCAATAAGATGGTTCCCCCATCTGCATCTACATCTGTGCCAGTGCCGTCTGCGGAATTAGCAAAATTACTTGGGCTTGTTCTATTTATAGTGAACCTTTTGGTAAACAAAATTGACTTGCCGGTAAGCTTTAAAATTCCCTTGGTTAAATTTAATGTTCCCGGAGTATTTATAAAACCGATTATGGGAGAAGTAAGTATAGGAACTATATCTGTATTATTTGTAGTGTTTATTGTAACCGTATAAAATGTTGTAGCCGCTGTACCAGTAATACTGCTGCCCGTACCAAATGTAACAGTAAAAGTACCGGGCACAAAGGCTGCTGAACTTACATTATTTGTAAAAGCTCCGGTCATAGTAAGATTTACTGATGGAGTAAGCGTACCGCTCGCAATGATGATATTGTTGAAAGTAGTAGGTTGGGTAGTAATTACAGTTGTACCGTTGAAAGTAACTGTATGCGTACCAGGTACAAATCCTGCCAAACCTACATTGTTTTTAAAAGCATTTGTAATATTGATATCTACTGATGGAGTAAGAGTACCAGTAGAAATTGTAAGGTTATAAAAAGTTGTTGGGAGTAAACCTCCAATAGTAGATGTGCCGGTAAAAATGATCGATCCTGATGTACCTGGAGTAAATGTCCCTGAATTATATGTCCAAGCTCCACCGTTTAACTGAATATCATTGGTAGTGATTGCGAGTGTACCACCGCCAAGAGTAATATTTACTACATTAACTAATTTTGTTACAGTAAGTGAACCACTATTTATTTGCAAAGTACTGCCGGCACCAGATAAGGTCCAGGTACTTCCGGTGGTCATTGGACTCTGAATGATAAAAGTACTACCATCTGTAAAATTTGAAGCAATTGCAGGTGCTCCTCCTCCTCCTGGCAAAGTGTTCCAATTTCCTGGGATACTTGCATCAGAGCTACCTTGAGAATAAAAAGGACCTGCAGCAAAAATATTTCCGATAACCAGAAATAATGAAAGAAAAATGAGTAAATTTTTTTTTATGCAAAAAAAATTTTTCCTTGTAGGTATAACCAATGTAAAAATGTTCATTTTATTAAGTATTAAAGAGTACAAAAAATTAAAAACTTATTGATTTTAAATGAAGATAATGGACTAAACAATAAACTAATTAGACAAATATATCCTTAGTACTAAAACTATATTAACCAATTAGTAATTAATGAGTTAAGGATGCAATACACAAGGAACACTAATAAAAGAATACAGGACTTCTAAAGATTAAGCAAAGGATATAGAAAAAGAACCAGTATCAGGAGGGGTAGTTGATTGTATAAAATTTTATAAACAATCTTCTATGGGGTTTATTTAAGGCTTGTTAAGATATAACTTTCCCTTCTCTATGCTTGTTTTTTACTGGGTTAAAGTGTTGCAAATTACTAAATATATTTCAGTATTTACGAATTATATTGAACGATGTATAGAAAATATTGCAAAGGTTACTTGTATTTTTTAAAAAATATGGGGTAATGTCATAATATAGTTAAAGGTAGAAAAATAATTACCAAATATTTTGACGGTGTACAACTCAAAAGTCTCTAACAAAAGAATTAGTGATAATCAAATTAAAAAAGGACTAATAAAAGAGACTATTTTTGGATAATAGAAGAGGTTCCTGAATGGTGTGTTCGATAAAATTTAATCAGACTTTAAATCTAAATATTTTGATTAGTTGCCCTCTTAGTTTCCTTTTTTGTAAACACAGTTGAACAAGGTTAAACATAAAAAGATCAAATCTCTTTTTCAAAATGTGTTTTCAGGAGTGCAAATGTTCAATAAAGTTTGATCTTGTTTAAAAGCTTGATACCTGGTGAGGATCGAACCTTGTTCCTTTTTTTTTACATGAGTTAGATGACTAAATGGAATTATAAAACTTATATTATATGCTTTCTATTGATCCTTATTTCCTTACAGTTTATTAATACATCACTTTAATATCATTCTGGTAACCGCCAGGGCCAACTATTCCAAGATGATATATTCCTTTGGCCATGTTACTGTTGAAGCGGATAGTTTCAGTAGCGCTGCCTCCGGCATGAATTATCTCTTTACCCACTAACATTTGTCCGATATTATCAAGCAGTTTAATACTATACTTACCCGCAGGCATATTAGTTAACTGCAACCCTATCGCTCCTCCCTTAACAGGATTAGGATAAACTGCTATTGCCGGTGCAGCATTTGCTCCTATATTAACTTTTACCACCTGGCTATATTGTGCTACAGCATTAGTACCAATACTGATGATACGGTAATAGTTCTCTCCTGCTACTGCATTCGCATCTATCCAGTTATATGATATAGATGAACCAGTGCCGGTACTTGCGTTGACTGTCCCTACTTTAGTGAAACTTACACCGTCTGTTGATTTCTCTACTACATATTCCTTAACATTCAACTGGTTGTTTACTACCCATTGTACAGCTATATTACTGTTCTGCTGCCATGCCTTTATGCTGGTATACGTAACCGGTAGCGGGCCTCCGCTTGGGAAGTCATAAACTATACGGAAACGATTTCCCTGTGATGCCGCATTGCTATTGACAGTAAAGTTTACAAAGGTAGTATCTCCATCTGCAAGACTCACCACTTTAGAAGTATCCAGGTAAAGATCCTGCAGCCTGGCCTCCAGTCCGGATGGTACCACAATGCCAGCACCAATAAATGCAAACTGGTAAGTTTGTTGTTTCATGTGGGCAATATTGAAAAAGATAGTATCCGTTAATGTTATAGGTTGCCTTTTTTCAATTGCTAACAGTTTACCATCTCTTAGTATTGATATCATTTCTCCCGGATTAGGTATTTTCTGTGCATCTTCCAGCCAGTTTACAGAATCGGAATACTGACTGCCGTAAAGTTCTAATGCACCATCATCCTGGTCTGTACTTCCATCTGAATTTACTGAATTTAACTGAGTTGCAAAACTTTGCACTGGAGCATCAGCAGGACGGAAGACCAATACACTTGGTGCAGTTTTATCCGTTTCAATAAATGATATAGGATTGGTATTGGCAAAGTAAAAGAAAAATGCCTGACCAGATTCTATTCTTCCCAGTGTAGCCGGAGAATAACTGTTTACTGTAGTGTAACTGTTGCCGCCCAGCCATGCCACTGCGTAAAATGCGCCTACTCCCTGCCTGCCACCTAACAATGGGTCCCAGGCAGTATAGTTAGTGCCTATTGTAGCGCCGTAATTATTAAATATATGATCCAGTGCAACTTCCGAAGCGTAAGGATTGCCTACTACCTGGTTAGCTGCTGCCGCAGGAGGAGTCATGCTTATAGTATTTTGATTAAGTGTGCCTTTAGTGCGCAATGTAGTAACTGTAGAAGGATTGAAAGGAGGTGTAGTGACTACCACGCTTCTATCACCTCTTACAAATAACATATATCCCGGCTTGCTGTTAATTAACGGAACCTGTGGATCTGCCCCTAAAGTAGAAGTAGGAATTACCCAGTTGCTTCCACTATTATTTAGATACATTAAAGAAGGATTAAGAGTTACTGCTTTATCATATCCGGTAGATGGAGGGGTAGAAATTAAATTGGTAATTTCTGTTCCATACCCGGGGTGAGGGTTAAACTGTCCCGCTCCTGAAGTAGTAGTATTAACAACTCCTTCCTGCCATGCTGCATTTACAGTTTGACTTGTAGTTGCAAGCGGTGCTGTTAAAAGCCTCCATGCACGATGAGAGCTAATAAAACGTTCTATTATTGCACTACCACTTACGGTATTACCCGAATTAGCACCGGCATTCGTTATATCTGCCAGCCTTGCTGTATTGGCAGCAGTGGATGTTAAAGTAAGGTTACCATTGGTTGTAAATGTTGCATTATTGACGTTCCCGAAGGCAAGCGCCCCAGATACCTTTAATGTATCGCCCCCTGTTGCTACCAGTGAAACGGCGGTATTGCTGATGGTAAGGTTATTGATAGTCCTGCTGACAAATGCACTTCCATCAATCGTTTGCGCCGAAGCACCAACCATAGTGACAGTACCTGTTGTAGCATCAAAGGTCCCGCTGTTGCTGATAGCTCCGGCTATTGAAAGCACACCTGTACTGCTTACAGTAACTGAAGCCCCTGATTGAATGGTTATATCTTTTGTTGCACCGGCACCTGTATTAAGGTTAGGGTAATTCGGCGAAGGGAAAGGTATCAAAACATTTACAGTTACATCGGGTATGCCGCCACACCAGTTGGTCGGATCGTTCCAGTTAGTGCTGGTAGTTCCCAACCATTCCCTGAATCCATTAACGTTAACGGTTACACTAACAGCACTCGTTCCCACAGTTGCAGTACAAGGACTACTGCCTCCTTCTGCCCTTAAATAATAAGTTGTATTAACAGTTGGAGAAACTGAAAGGCTGGCATTGGCTACTGCACTGGTGCCTACCAATGTTGTAAAGCCTGCATCAGAATACCATTTCCAGGTAGCGCCTGTTCCGAGTGTACCACCGGTTTGTGTAAGTGTACTGCTGCCACCAGTGCATATAGGCGATGCAGAAGCACTCAAACTGGTTGGCGCAACTGATGGCTGATTGACAGTTACGGTCTCGCTTACTATAGCAGCTACAGTTGCTGCACAAGGAGCTGACCCACCTTCTGCTCTTAAATAATAAGTTGTAGTAATAGTGGGCGTTACTGCCAGGCTGGCATCAGGAGCAACCGAAGTTCCAACTAAAGTTGTGAAACCGGCGTCAGAATACCATTTCCAGGTAGCCCCTGTTCCCAATGTTCCACCCGTTTGTGAAAGCGTTGTACCTCCCGGGTTACATATCGGGTTTAAAGAAGCTGCTAAAACAGTGGGTGCCGTAGATGGCTGATTGACCGTTAATGTTATTGGAGCAGGCAATGATGCCGGGGAACAACCATTTTTATCAGCCAATGCAGTTATAGTATACGTTGTAGTTGCTGCCGGGGTTACGTTAATATTAGAGGTAGTAGTAGCTGCTCCGGGAACTGATACCGGAGTAGTTGTCGTACCATCACTCCATGAATATGTCCAGGGATTGGTTGCGCCTGTAACCAATTTAACCTGAAGCGTTTGTGTGGTAGGATTACAAATTGTAGTTACCCCAACTACAGGAGAAGTCTTAAAGGTTGCAGTTGGAAGAGCATTAGTCGTTACTATAACAGACGGAGGGGTAGCCCCAACGTTTGTCGCACAAGGAGCGGTGCCATTTTCTGCTCTTAAAATATAAGTTACTACAGTACCGGCTACTGGTGTTACCGTAAGGCTGGCATTAGCAGTAGCGATAAGGCCCCCAACTTTATTTGCTGCTATAAAAGAAGTTTTATACCATTGCCAGGAAGCCCCCGTACCAAGGCTGCCGCCGGTTTGCGTAAGTGTTATATTAGCAGTACCACATTGCGTTAAAGAAGCAGCTCCATTTACTGATAAGCTCGTTGGCGCTACAGAAAGAGTATTAACTGTTACTGTTACGCTGCCTGCTGCCGCTGCTGTTGTACTGCATGGGCTGGTGCCACCTTCCGCCCTTAAATAATAGGTGGTAGTAACTACAGGGGCTACAATAAGAGAAGCATTGGCACTGCCTAACTGGCCTCCCACCTGATTACCGTTTGTAAAAAGTGGATCGGTATACCATTGCCAGTAAGCGCCCGTACCAAGGCTTCCGCCAGTTTGTGTGAGGGTTGCCGATCCGCTTAAACCGGCAGCAGATAAACACAGCGAAATAGTAGTCCCTATACTGGTTGGTGCTTTAGACGGTTGACTAACTGTTACCGCTTCACTTCCGGTAAGGTCATTGGCAATGGAAGTACAGAAAGCATCATGTAAGGACGCAATTGTATAAGCAAAATTAGCAGTTGGCGTTGGGCTGATAGTCTTGCTCCATGCGGCAGACACGCCGGTGCCTGTGCCCGTAACTGTGGTACCATCATTCAAGATCATTGTCCATGCACCATTAGCAGTTATGGTACCGCTTACGGTTACTACATCGCTGCCGCTGCCATCGTTACAAATAGATGTATTAGGGCTGGTAATGGAGGCCACAGGGCGGGAACTAACTGCTACGGTTACACTTCCTGCTGCTGCAACAATTGCAGCACAGGGGCTGGTACCGCCTTCTGCCCTTAAATAATAGGTTGTAGTACTAGCTGGCGTTACAACCAGGCTTGCATTGAGAGTAATTAGCTGACCTCCTACCGGAGTAGTAAAACCGGCATCGGTGTACCATTGCCAGTAGGCTCCTGTACCGAGGCTTCCTCCATTTTGTGTAAGTGTTACACTACCACCCGGAGAGCTGCATATTGAAGATGCAGTAGTGCTTAAGCTGGTTGGCGCTACTGATGGCTGATTTACAGTAATAGTTACGCTTCCGGCTGCTGCAATTGGCGTGGTTGTGCAAGGGCTGCTTGTTCCTTCCGCCCGTAAATAATATGTTGTTGTTGCTGCAGGAGATACAGAAAGGCTGGCATTGGAAGATGCTAAATGTCCTCCTACAGTTGTAGTAAATGCAGCATTGCTGTACCATTGCCAGTAAGCTCCCGTACCCAGGCTTCCGCCGGTTTGTGTTAATGTTGCACTCCCTCCGTTACATATTGTAACAGATGTATTTAAAGTAGTTGGCGCTACTGATGGCTGATTAACGGTTACGGTTACACTTACCGCATTGGTACCTTCAGTTGGAGCACATGGACTATTATCCCCTTCTGCTCTTAAATAATAAGTAGTAGTAGTAGTTGGCGTTACAACCAGGCTGGCATTAGAAGTAAATAATTGACTTCCTACCGGAATAGTAAAGCCCGCATCTGTGTACCACTGCCAGTAGGAGCTTAAGCCGAGGCTTCCGCCCGTTTGTGTGAGCGTTGTAGTTTGGCTTCCCGTATTGCAAAGCGTAGGAGAAGTTGCACTTAAGCTTGTTGGCGCAACAGATGGCTGGTTAACCGTTATCAATACAATTGAAGAATTAGCTATACATCCAAGACCATTATTTACTACTGCACGATAATAAGTACTTGTGGCAAGCGTACCCATTTGTGCAATCGTTAGTGTAGTAGCTGTAGCACCCACTATATTATGAACATCTGCTACAAAATTATCAATGGAATATTGCCATTGTATAGTGCCTCCAGAACCTGTTAAAGTAAGATTGCTGGCAGGTGAACTTCCACTACAGATCGTTTGTGCAGCAGCGGCCGTGCCTCCTATAGAACCGGTGGCTAATAGAATAGAAGACGTTTGATCTGATACAGTAAGATAATTATGGGTAGAATCTTCGGAACCATTCCATGTAAAAGGAATGATTATATAATTATACGTGCCTGCTGTTAACCCTGCATCAGCAAAAGTAGCTGTAGAGCCACTGGTTATTATGGTTACTAAAGTTGTACCGGATTGTGCCGCTGTTATACCAGCTTGCGTAGTTGCCGTTCCATTTGTTATGCCTGCTGTAGTAGGGAATGCGAGATCATTCCTTCGCAAAATAATATACCCGCTTGCACTTGCAGTATTCAATGCAGGATTCGGGAATGTGGCTGCTGTCCAGTTTAATGTTACCCCGGTGCAGGATGCTTGTGATGCAGCAAAGGATGAAGCCTGCGTAATCGGAGGGCTCGATAAGGTCCAGAAACTACCGGGTGCGCTAACGCCTGTTTCATCATCTGCATTGGTAGCATAACCTACATAATAATAGTGTGTTTGAGGGCTTAATGCTGTACGCGTACCGGTAAATGCCGAAGGTAAAGGTGATAAGGCTCCGGCAATTGCCAAAGCATTGGTAGTTACAGGAAGAGTAGTACTGTAAGCACTACCTTTAATAGGCACAGAGGTGAAAACATTACCATTCAGATCAGCACCGCCTGATTCTACTGTAGCGCCTAAATTAGCAGAGACATCTGTAATGGTTGTTACTGTTGGCAGATCTACTGTTGGCGGCGTTTCGCAACCAACCAAAACGGCCTTGGCAAAATTGCTTGGATTCAAATAGTTATTTCCATTGGTAGAATTCCAGGTAACCTGTGATGTGCGACCGCCAGCTGCATTATCATTGTCATTTATACTTAAATCAAAACCTACATTCTGAAGATTGGCAGGAATAGTGGCATTCCCATAAATATCTGACCATGCCATTTTTGCTTCAAGAACATAAACGGGGTTACCCGACACAACGGATGTTCTCATAACAAAGTTTACCTTTCCATACATCCGGTTAAAAGCCGTTCCGACAAATTGAGTAGCTCCTCCTGTAGATTGTCCACTAATATTTGAAGCACCCAAATTAAAGCGTATTTGGTCGTCATTTACGCCATCATAAGTATTTCCATGGCTATAATCAGGATCTATTACAAATTCTACGCCATCAACGTCATAGTAATTCCTCGCCTGGGTAAGCGGCGTCTCAGTAGCTGTACCAGGATTAGTAATACCTCCATCTGTCATAGATGCAGGTAAGGATACCAGCCCACCCGGATCTGTTACCTGTACCAAAAGATATAAAGAGTCGACACTCCACAATGCCTTCCAGTAAGTACCATTGGCAACATTATTAATATCAGTGCTTCCGCCTACGGTAATGTTAGCGATGGAATTTGATGTTGCTGTTGACCACGCTGCATCAGTTCCAATACCATCTATCAAAGGTAAGGCGGAAGACGTGTTTTTATTTACATACTGAACCCCAGCATTAGAGCTACCACTGGAGCTACAGCCTGAACTGGCAGCTAAAAGAGTTGATATAGTACTTGTAGCAGACCAGGTTGATGGCCCGGTTACATTTACTGCCTCCACCCTGTAATAATAAGCAGTAGCAGGCGATAAACCGGTAAATGTAAAAGTAGTGGTAGCAGAAACTATATTAGCCTGTGTAATTACGCCTGTTGCAAAAGTTGCATCAGCTGATATCTGTACTGTATAAGTAAAAGTTGCACTGCCTTGTCCTGTAGGGGCTGTCCAGTTTGTTGTAACAGAAGTAGTAGCTGCATTAGTACCTGCAGCAACAGTGGGAGGATTAGGTAATGTTGTAAAGCTAACATCTGCACCCTGACCAGCAAAACCACCGGTACTTACAGCTTTATATAGATACACCGTATTAGGTATAAGACCTGTTAAAGATGCTGAAGCCGCTGTAGGAGTAATGCTTGTTATAGAGCCGGGTGTTCCGGAAATACTGCCCGGTCCAGAACTACCAGTTCCCCAACCAAAAGAAGTTGTTCCTGTTGCTCCTGATGTATTATAAGTTCCGTTTAATGTAGCGCTTGTAGTCGTTATAGATGTTGCTGGCAGTGTTACAACAGGACTGGGATTAGCAATGGCAAAATAGAATGGAGAAGTAGTTCCAATGCTATTGGAATTGGTAATGCTATATGGCCCGGAACCTGAAACTGTGCCTATTAAATTGGTATAAAAAGAATTAGAAGCTGAAGCCTGGCCGGTAGAACCGGCTATTACGCTTCCGGCAGCAATTGCGCTGGGCCTTTGTACAGAAACTGAAGAACCTGACAGCAATGAAGCACTGGTAGTTAAAGACCAGTATTCTGTTGTGCTAAGCCCGGTAACGGTTGCACCACTACCTCCTGAACCGGTACCAAATGCCTGAACCGTTGCTGTAACAGAGGAAGTACTTGTTTGAGGTGTTATTGTAAAAGGAAGATATGTATTACTGGTACCACATACTGTAACACCAACCGGGAAAACATAACTTGTTGAAGCCAGATTTGCCGCTAAAGTCCAGTTAACAGGTCCATTGATAAAACTGCTTGTGCTTCCTCCTACAATTGCTGTATTGCTGGTGTTTGTTACGCTTAAAATATTGGTTGAGGTAGTAGCTAATATACCTGATGTTAAAGTAAAAATATTTGTTACTGTTACAGGAGAGCTTAAGCTTACATACGCTCCGTTAATAATAGATAATCCATAAAAGGTTTCACTACCACTGGTAGGAGAACTAATTGTATTAGGCGTGCTACAAGTTCCCGAACCTCCAAAACTAACAGTGCTTGTTAATGGATAAAAGCTGGCACCGGAACCTGTTCTCAACCAACTCCCCTTTACTGTAAAATTGCTACCGGCAGCCAATATGGAATTTGTATTTATTGTAATTCCACCACAAAAGAACCCACTGTTATTTATGGCAACATTACCGGCGGTAGTACCGTCTCCCATAGTTAATGTTCCATTAATACTCAAAGCTGTAGTCATATTAAATCCTACATTTTGTCCGCCTACATTAGCAGAGGAATTACCAACATTTACTATAGTTACATTATTTGGATAGCCGGCGGTTACACCTATATTATAACCGCTAGTTGCAGTCCATTCTTTTCTTTCCGGGTTACTTAAATTATTCGGATTATATGCCAGAGTATTATTATTGATATATAGTGTTGAGTTTGGACCGTAAATGGGAGCATTTGTTGTCCATTGACTATTGTTATCCTGCATAACCAGGGAACCATTGATGATAACACTATTTGGATTACTTTGAACTACGGTTCTATTGGCACTACCCACCGCAGTACCTGCTGGACCTCCAAAATAAAGATTATAAAAAGTAGTTGCTGTACCACCTGTAATAAGGAAATTTGCTCCGCTTCCAGTCAATAATACCACTGTACCCCCATCTGCATCAGTAAATCCATTAGCGCTGCTGGCAAAACTTCCTCCAAGGTTTGTAATACCATTTGAATTAGAATTATTATTAAAATAAAGCGTATTCCCAGTACCGATTTTGAAAATACCATTCGTTAAATTTAAGGTACCTCCACCCGAATTATATTTTATTGTCGCGCCCGATGTGAGTAAAGGAACTACATCTGTTGAAGCAGTAGTATTTATTATAAGCGTAGTAAATGTTGTAGCGGCTGTACCTCCTATGCTACCCCCAGTACCAAAACTAACAAATCTGTTGGTACCAGGATTAAATGTTGCCCCGGTATTAAATAACCAGGGACCACTTATAGTAAGGCTTGCGCTACTTTGTGTAAATGTTCCTCCTGAATTTATCGTAATACCTCCTGCACCTATGCTTAATGCAGAATGCAGATCAAGTGTTCCTCCGCTATTTATGGTAACAGAATTAACCGCTCCTGCAAGAACAGCCGTTAAGTTTATAGGCCCAACTATTATCACAACATCAGTAGCAAGTCCTGTAGGTGCAACACCTCCTACCCATGAAGCGCCTGTATTCCAATTACCTCCTGCAGCAGTTGAGGTAAAGGTAGTTGCATAGGAAAAAAATAACGACGATATACCAATAAAAGTGAGTAACAGTCTTTTCATGCAGAAGATCTTTTTCCTTGTAGGTATAACCAATGTAAAAATGTTCATTCTATTAAGTATTCAAGAGTACAAAAAATTAAAAACTTATTGGTTTTAAAAGAAAGTTAATGGACTAATAATACAGATAATAAACTAATTTAGAGAATATAGGTTTTTATCAACCATATTAACTAATTAATAATTAATGAGTTAAGAATCTAATATACTTAGAATAGAGGACTTTTAAAGATTAAGCAAAGGATATAGAA
>Ga0207018_1088_pt1 | contig 14115 bp, 16 predicted proteins | sample Alteio_BWMinCont_52_FD_153476 | JGI IMG/M metagenome (GOLD analysis project Ga0207018, IMG submission 153476) | Enriched cells from forest soil in Barre Woods Harvard Forest LTER site, Petersham, Massachusetts, United States -... | ecosystem: Environmental > Terrestrial > Soil > Temperate forest >...
AATGACAATTCAAACATGCAGTTTGTTGACATTGATGGCAACACCGGCAATGGTGCTATAACATTCAATTCATCATCTGCTGATCTTGCTTTACCTGCCGGTACAAACAATATTAAATTTGCACGTTTATACTGGGGTGGCCGTGTTCTTAAAAGCACAAAAGACATATCTCAAATTGCCAATGATACAGTAAGATTAGCTTACGGTACTGGCTCTTATTTTCTCGTTTCAGCAGATCATGTTGATGATTCAGCGGCAGGAAGTGGTACCAGCGCATACTATCAATACCAGGCTTATTCCGATATTACTCAGTTTGTACAGAGTAATGGTTCAGGTACTTATTATGTAGGTAATGTAGCACTTACTCCCGGTAGTATTAGTGGTGGTGGATATTATGGTGGCTGGACTATTGTAATTGCTTATGAAAACACAACTGCTTTTAATTATTATAATAGCGTTCGTATTTATGATGGATATGAAGTGGTATATGATGGCGGTAACTCTACTCTTTCAACTGTTACACTTAGCGGTTTAAATGTACCATCAGGCGCTCTTAGTACTGATGATGCAAAAATGGGAGTAATGTCATGGGAAGGTGATGCTAATTTAACGGGTGATTCTTTAAGGATCAACAACCACTATTTTTTAAATGCTCTTAACCCGATCGGTAACGTATTTAATGGTTCTGTTACTGATAGTGGTACCTGGGTACATGCCAAAAATCCTGATTTAAATAATCAGATGGGAATAGATATTGATCAGTTTTACGTTGGGACAGGATTTGGAATACAACCTAATGATCAAACAGTAACATTGGCTTTTAGAACAGAAGCGGATCAGTATTTTCCTGGATTATTCACTTTTGTGATCAAAACAAAAAGCCCTAATCCAAACTTAAATAAAACAGTCTCTGATTCTACCGGAAGTCATGTTGTTAAAGCAAATGATTTACTTACTTATGATTTAACCGGTGCAAATACAGGGCTTGGGAACGCAAACAAAACTGTAATTACTGATACCTTACCCAATACCGTTACTTACGTTCCGGGTTCATTAAAAATAATTTATTCACCAGGTATTGCTACAGGTTCTTTAACAGATGCTTCCGGCGATGACCAGGGTGAATATATCAGCAATGGCTCTACTCATACTGTTATCTTTAGAGTAGGTACTGGTGCAAACGGCAGCACTGGTGGCACCCTTACTGACAATGACTCATTTCATGTACAGTTTAAGGTAAGAGTAAATGCACCTGCTAGTGGAAGTCTTCCACCAATTGTAAATGTGGCTACAGTAGTAGCATTTTCTGATGCTAATGTAGAATCAATTGATCAGGGAACAGCTATTATTGATCCACAGGGTGGCCCACTGCCTGTTTCTTTGACAAACTTCTCAGTTATATTGTCTCAATCTAACGAAACAAGTATTGATTGGACAACATCATTGGAAAATAATTGTAACAAATACTATATTCAAAGAAGTACCGATGCTCACAGCTTTAATACAGTAGCTACTGTTGCAGGGCATGGAACTACAGCTTTGCAACATTCATATTCAACAACAGATGATATTGCAGCTATTACTGCTTCAGTTGTTTACTATAGATTGGCGCAGGTTGATGCTGACGGTAATATCAACTATTCAAGAGTGATTGCAGTTAGATTGAAAAGCGATAATAGTTTTTCAGTATCTCCTAATCCATTCAAAAGTTATGTGAACATTAGTTTTGCATCAAACAAAAATGAAATTGCTACTGCTAAAGTATATAATATGTTAGGTAAGGAAGTAGTTTCTAAAAACATTCAATTATTTAAAGGAATAAACAACGTTTCAATAGACGAATTATCAACAATGCCTTCAGGAAATTATCTGATTCAGCTTAATTCTTCTGATGGTAGCACGACAAAGAAGGTAACAAAGCAATAACCTTTAACAAGAGAGGTACATTTGAAATCTCCACTTTATTGTGGAGATTTTTTTATTGGCTGAACTACGATTATTTGTATGATTTAAACTTTGGGAGCTACTACACCAACCTTTTGGGCTTCAACCCAAAGCTTTCGGGTTCGAGCCCATATCTTTTGGGTTACAGCCCACGTCTTTCGGGTTGAAGCCCACATCTTTCGGGCTAAAGCCCATGTCTTTTGGGTTACAGCCCAAACCTTTTGTGTTAAAGCCCAGAAGCTTTGGGTTGAAGCCCAAGCGTTATGGGCTGTAGCCCAAACCATGCAGGATTGAGCCCAAATGATTCATAATCAGTCATTTATTGCTTCGATAGGTGCCAGAATGGGGGATGGAATTGACGTTTGACAGAGAGCCTTACTATACTATATAGGGTAAAATGGTTAACGCTTCTGCTGTTGGCAGGGATGCCGTCGAACAGCGGCTTTCGGGATAGGTTAGTTTAAAGTAATACCAATAATGGCAAAAGCTACTTCTTTTATACTTGGCGCAACATCCCCTATCGGGAGACGTTGCTGGGAAAAAAAGCACCGTGTTTATTTTGAAAAGATATATAGCATCTATATCTTGTTAGTCAAAAATTCCATTATGATGATGCCTTTAAAATTAGTTTTACTGACTATCCTAATTGTAATTTCAAAAGCCTGTTTTTCACAAACTGTAGATACAGCACTCAAGCTACCGCCAAATGTACATTTTGCCGTTTCAGATAGTGAGCATATCTATTACTTTAAAGATGAAGATGTGTTTAAATTACCAGATGGAGAGGCTAAAGTATGGACTTCAACAATAACACATTCAATAAAAATTAAGAACAAAACATATCATGATGTTAAAACAAAAGCGTTAATGATGGTTGACTGTTCACAGTATAAAATGAAAACTGTAGAATTAATTTATTATAGCTCTCCTAACGATATATTAGAAGATAACCGTAATGAATTTAATACATATAAAGATGTAGTCCCCGGTTCAGTAGGGTATCAGATTACGGATGAGGTTTGCAAGATTATAAACAAATAACACAATCAACCTTCGCTACATATAATAAGCGTGGCTTTTTTCTTTTTTTACTATCTCATACCCAACTTCTCTTCAATAAAAGCTCAATAAAGGTATGCCGTACAAGTGAGTGACACAACGATGTTTAATTGAAATACAAATGCTTGTCCCAAAATTATTTTATACCAATTCAATAACAGTAATTTCGGGTAAGATGCCTACCCTGCCGGGATAACCGATGAAGCCAAATCCACGGTTTACATATAATTTTTGTTTGGCTTCTTCGTACAAGCCTGCCCACTCTTTATATATATATTGCACAGGGCTCCATTTAAAACCGGGTATCTCAACACCGAATTGCATGCCGTGTGTGTGGCCGCTTAAGGTGAGATCGATATCTGAATACTTTGGCCGTACTTCGGCATCCCAATGACTTGGATCGTGACTCATTAAAATCTTGAACGGATATTTTTCTGTTCCGGGGTATGCGAGATCCATTCTTCCATGTTTGGGAAATCTTGCTTTTGCACTCCAGTTTTCTATTCCGAGCAATGCTATTTTATCTCCATTTCTTTCTAATATAACATGCTCGTTCATTAATAATCTCCAACCTAACTGACCATGTATCTTTTTTAAGTTTTCTAAATTTTGTTCTTTAGTTATTCCGTTGTTTGGCCAGCTTACATAATCGCCATAATCGTGATTGCCTAATGTACTGTAAACTCCCATCGGCGCTTTTAACTGGTTGAAAACATCCATGTAATCTTTCATCTCTGTTGCCTTATCATTTATAAGATCGCCGGTAAATAAAATGATATCAGCATTTTCATTTAATATCATTTGTACTCCATGTAACACCGGACCTTTATCCATAAAACTGCCGCTGTGTATATCGCTTATATGCAGAATTTTTAATCCTTTGAAACCTTTTGGTAAATTATCAAATGCTAATTGAAACCTTTTTATATGATAATTATATTTATTACCGAAGCCGTATAATAAACTTGCAAACAGGCTGCCTCCTGCTGCTAAGCCGAGCCAGCTTAAAAAAACAGAACGGCTTATTCCGTCGCCTGCAATTACTTCGCCTTCAGTATTACTATAAAATAATTTGCCTGCCATCCATTGTATTGCTCTTCTTATATCATCAATTAAAAAGAAGATCATTGCAATTAGTTTTGCAAAGAACAATCCAATGATCACTGCAAATAAATAAGTTCTTACTTTTCTTGGCAAAAAATCATGATCGGTTAAAAGGAATATTAAAATCCCCACTACTGCAATAATAGTAAGCGACCAATAAATAACATATAGTATTGACCTTGTCTTTGGAGAAGCTGTTTGACAGATTGCTTTAATACCCTGGAAAATATAGGTATCTAATAAAAGCATAATTGCAACTAAAATAAAAGCACCTGTAGGAGAACGCATGAAACTAGATTTTATTAACTATTATTTATTTGTATTGGAATAATCGGGAACCCATTCTATAAATTCATCAAGCTGTTGATTGATTGCCTGCAATGTATTTTTATCTGTTAATTTTCCTTCTGCATGTAATTTATGTACTATAGAAATTGGAAGTTTGTTTGGATGCACTGTTATCTTCATGTAATTTAATATTCCTGTCAAATGATCCATCCCACGTAAATTACCTGCTCTTCCGGTTGAAACGCCTGTAAGCAATGCTTTTTTGTTCCACCATATCTTATCAGAGACGGATGTGTCGAATAATAATTTTAAAACTCCGGGAAAACTTCCATTATATTCTGGCGAAATAAAAATAAAATTATCGGTTGGAATTATAACTTCCTGTTCAATTTTTTCAAATGCTTCGTTTCTATTTAAAAGATCAATGCCTTCCAATGAAAAGACCTTTGCTTCAATTCCTTTTTCTTTCAAAATGCGCTTGTATTCGTTAGCTATCTTAAGTGTATGGCTATCCGCTCTATTGGTTCCTGAAATTATTGTGTACATTTTATCTACAGTTTGGCGTATTTAAATCCTAAGTTAACAATTAAGATAACTCTTTGTTCTCAATTTATGCCGAATGGTTAAATTTGCCAAAACGGCTAAACAAAGCAGCACGAAGTTAGATGTATGACTTACATTTAATATTCTGCAATTCACATTTAACATTTTACAAATTATGACCTTTACATATTACGGCCACTCATGTTTTGCTGTAGAGTTAAAAGGTAAAAAATTATTGTTCGACCCTTTTATTTCAGGTAATGAATTAGCAAAGCATATTGACATTAGCAGTATTGATGCTGATTATATTTTATTAAGTCATGGCCATAGCGATCATACTGCAGATGCAGAAGCAATTGCCAAAGCAACCGGTGCTACTATAATTGCTGCTTATGAAGTAGCTATATGGTTTGCGCAAAAAGGAGTTGAAAAATATCACCCGATGAATATTGGTGGTAAATGGAATTTTGATTTTGGAACTGTGAAGTGTGTAAATGCAGTTCACTCTTCTAATTTGCCGGATGGAAGTTATGGAGGCAACCCTATGGGATTTTTAATAACAAGTAATGAAATAAATTTTTATTATGGCGGAGATACTGCATTAACATTGGACATGCAACTAATACCAACGTTTGCAGAGATTGATTTTGCTGTGTTACCTATTGGGGATAATCTTACAATGGGAGTTGATGATGCAATACAAGCTGCAAAAATGATACAGACAGATACTGTTATTGGTGTACATTACGATACATTTGGTTATATTAAATTAGATCATCAAAAAGCAATAGAAAATTTTAAAAGTCACGGAGTGGAATTAAAGCTTTTATCAATTGGAGAAACAATTGAGTTATAAATTATGGCAAGAATAATCGGGATCGCAAATCAAAAAGGTGGCGTTGGAAAAACTACTACTGCTATTAATTTGGCAGCAAGCTTGGCTGTACTCGAATATAAAACATTATTAGTTGATGCTGATCCGCAAGCTAACAGCACTACCGGCGTTGGTTTTGATTTGCATAACATAACTCAGAGTTTATACGATTGCATGGTGAATGAAGCCAATGCAAAAGATGTTTTACTAAAAACAGATATTCCTTACCTTGACCTTATTCCTTCGCATATTGATCTGGTGGGCGCTGAAATTGAAATGATCAATTACCCAAATCGTGAAGCAGTGCTAAAAAAAATATTAGATCCACTAAGAGATGAGTATGATTTTATTGTGATTGATTGTTCGCCTTCGCTTGGTTTGATAACAGTAAATGCATTAGTTGCAGCAGATAGTGTAGCAGTTCCCGTTCAAACAGAATTTTTTGCATTGGAAGGTTTGGGTAAATTATTAAATACAATTAAGATAGTTCAAAATAGGTTGAACCCTGCTCTGCAAATCGAAGGAATTTTAATGACCATGTATGATGGCCGTCTTCGTTTATGCAACCAGGTAGTAAGTGAGGTACGCAAACATTTTGAAGAAATTGTTTTCAGCAGTATCATTCATCGCAATACAAAATTAAGCGAAGCTCCCAGTTTTGGCAAGCCGGTAATTTTATATGATGCAGATAGTAAAGGGGCTGTTAATTATCTTAATCTTGCTAAAGAAATATTGCAAAAAAATAATCTTACAAAAATAAAACAGGAAGACAGGATAATTCAGTAGTTCTGAGTTCATAGTTCAGAGTTGAATGAACTCAGACAATAATAATGAAGTTGGAAAACTATTATTTTTCATGATAAATAATCCTGATAAATTTATATAAGATACTAATTTTATTGTCTGACTAAGAACTCAGAACTATTAACTCAGAACTAAATTATGACATCTCCAAATAAAAAAGACGCTCTGGGAAAAGGTATTCGCAGTTTATTGCAGAATATTGATGCAGATTTAAAAAACACCTCTGGCAATTTAAGAACAGATGTAGCTGAAAAAACCGTGCATGTTAATCGCATCCCTTTAGATCAGATAGAAGTTAATCCTAAACAACCGCGTAAAGATTTTGAAGAAATAGCGATGAGTGAATTAGCTGCTTCAATCAAGCTGCATGATATCATTCAACCATTGACTGTTTCAAAAACAGCTTTTGGAAAATATAGGTTGATAGCCGGTGAACGTCGTTTCCGGGCTGCTAAGATCGCAGGTTTAAAAGATGTTCCCGTATATATCCGCCAGGCAAATGATTCTGAGTTGCTTGAACTTTCCTTGTTAGAAAATTTACAAAGAGAAAATTTAAATGCTATAGAAATTGCGCTTAGTTATAAGCGTTTGATGGATGAATTGGATTACACACAGGAACAGGTAGCTGAACGTATGGGTAAAGAACGCAGCACTGTAACCAATTACATCCGTTTGTTAAAACTACCTCCTGATATACAAATTGCTGTACGCACCGGCGTTATAAGTATGGGACATGCAAGAGCATTAATAAATGTTGATCTTGTAGATAAACAATTATTTATTTTTTCCGAAATAAAAAAGAAAGAACTTTCTGTTCGGCAAACAGAAGAGCTTGTAAGAAAAATTTATACAGATACTGCTGTTAAAAGTTCTGTAAAAAATCAGTTGCAGCCCGCTTTTAAAAAGATAGAAGATAATTTAGCATCACATTATAATACTAAAGTAAACCTGGTACACAGTAAAAAAGGTAACGGCTCTATTACATTTGAATATTATTCTCTGGAAGAGTTGAATGCCTTATTAGACAAACTGAATATTACAGTAAGCTGATGCAAAATATGCGCTTAATAGTTTCATTATTTTTATTACTATTGTTTTTTCATCCTGAGGTTTTTGCACAGGATAGCACCGCTGCTTTAATGAAAAGAATGGAGCAAAAAATTGAAACAAAAAAAGATAGCTCATTCAAAAAGAAAGTTGTTTCAGATACAGTTGAAAGATTTAATCCCACTACTGCTACTATACGTTCAGCTATTATTCCGGGATGGGGACAGGCCTACAATAAAAAATACTGGAAGATTCCACTCGTCTATGGCGCATTGGGAACTACAGCCGGTATTTTTTTTTACAATCTTAGAATCTATAATCTTTTAAGAGTTGCTTATCGCCAGTCACTTGCTGACTCTGGCTTTGTTTCTTCCACCAATCCTTATGGTACTGCAAACGATCAATCAATAGATCCACGATTTAGAAATTTCCCCCCGACAATATTACAGAGTGATCGTAATATTTTCAGGCAGAATATTGATTACTCCGTATTATTCTTTCTTTTTTTCTGGGGATTAAATGTGGTAGATGCTACTGTTGATGCTCATCTTAAAGGATTTGATGTTGGCAGTGATCTCAGCTTACAAATAAAACCTGGTTATAGTCCGTTTGCAAATACTAACGGAATAAGTCTTGTGCTCAATTTAGACAGGAAGCATATGTAATACTTAAGTATTTTTGTTACTTACTCTTATAATATTTACACAACATGAAAATAGCATTGATAGGTTATGGTAAAATGGGTAAAGCAATTGAAGAGGTAGCTTTACAAAAGGGCCACGAAATAGTTTTAAAAATTGATGTTGATAATGCCAGTGATCTTACTGAAAAAAATTTATTGCAAGCTGATGTAGCAATTGAATTTACAGGTCCGCATAGTGCAGTACATAATATTTACAAATGCTTTGAAGCCGGCGTGCCATTAGTTTGTGGCTCTACGGGTTGGTTAGACAAACTGGAAGAAGTAAGAAAAACATGCATTGAAAAGAATACCGGTTTTTTATATGCTAGTAATTATAGTATTGGCGTAAATATTTTCTTTGAAGTAAATAAAAAACTCTCTCAACTAATGGATCAGCAGGAATTGTATGATGTTAGTTTGGAAGAAATACATCATACCGAAAAAAGAGATGCACCCAGCGGAACAGCTATTACTTTGGCAGAACAAATACTGGAAAATGTCAGCCGTAAAAAACAATGGGTAAATCATCCAAGCAGTTATCCTGACGACCTAACGATCATCAGTAAACGCATTGATCCCGCAGCAGGCACACATACAATTGCTTATCGTTCATCTATTGATGATATTGAAATAACTCATACAGCCCACAACCGCAAAGGCTTTGCAGCCGGAGCCGTATTAGCATCAGAATTCATGAAAGGCAAAACAGGAATATATAGTATGAAAGATGTATTGGGTTTATAGAACTATTTTGTAACAGGCATTTGTTCTTTGTTCAACATTCTTGTGTCACTCACTTATGCAGTTGTTTCTTACGCAGCTTTTATTGTAGCGTAGATTCGTTGATAAAAATAACAAGGACAAGAAGACTAATGAATTTTATCAACCCATAAAAAATATTCATAGGCTTTGTTATACCCAACAAAAACTTCATAATCATTAATATTCCAATGAAAAAAAGGGAAATTTTTCTGATTAATCTTCCCTTCATGATGAGTATAATTTTGGAAAAATGACTTTAGCTTTTGAAAACCAAGCGAATCAGTTAAACCTCTAATCATTCCTGTCAGTTGTGAAATATTTGAATTAAGAACTCTTTTAGGTTTAGTATTATATAAACTTATATTGATACCATTAAGAATTTTTACAGAATCCCATTCAATTAAAATTTCATTTCTATGATTTGGATCTTTATTGATTTTAGGATTGCCATATTTGCTTATTTCACTATAATTAATTTTCCATGGTATATATACATTTAAGTTCTCTAAGTAAATACCTTTTGAAAAAAGTTGATTTACATAAACTTTATCTGTATCCTGTCCGAAACAAATTATAATTAATAGGCAAAAACAAATAAATATTAAGATTGGCTTCTTCATGATTTGCTTAAATAAAAGCTTAATAAAGATATGCCGTAAAAGTGAGTGACACAACGATGCTGAATAAAGAAATACTGCTGAAATCAAAAATTTTTAATTTAAACCGGCATTAATAAGATAATAACACGTTTGCATTATTATTTTGTTGAATTTTACATTTAAACGATGGTATGAAAAATTTGTTTCTTTTTATATGTTTATCTGTTATCACATTAACCAATAGCAGTTACGCTTTGGGGAATATAAACAAACATAAAAAAACCAACGAGCATTTTCCACTTCAAACTTTCCCTCCAGCTAATGCAGGACTTAAATTACCAACGGGTTTTAGTGCAACTATAATTGCCGATAACCTGGGGCGTGCAAGGCATCTTGCTGTTACAAAAAACGGGATCATTTATGTAAAACTGGAAAAGCTTAAAGATGGAAAAGGGATCATTAAACTTACTAATATTGGCGCTGATGGAAAAGCCATGAATCAAAGTGGGTTTGGAAATTATGTCGGTACCGGGCTCTGCATTAAAGGAAATTATTTATATGCTTCTTCTGATGAAGATATATATCGCTATGCATTAAATGATCAATCGGAAGTTATTGATCCGGATAAACCGGAAAAAATAATTACCGGCCTGGTCAACCGGCATGAGCATAATTCAAAGTCAATTGTGCTGGATAATAACGGTAACGTATACGTGAATATTGGCGCCTATTCCAATTCCTGCCAGGTACAGGATAGAACAATAGGTTCTCCCGGGCAAATACCTTGTCCCATACTTGATTCGGCAGGAGGCATCTGGCGATTCAGGGCTGATAAACTTAATCAGCATTATGATGATGGCATCCGATATGCAACGGGATTACGTAATGTGGTAGGATTAGATTGGAACAATATCAATAATCAATTATTTGTAATGCAACATGGCAGAGACCAGCTAAGCCAATTATATCCGAATCTTTACGATAAAAAACAAAACGCAGAATTACCTGCTGAAGCAATGTATGCATTGAAAAAAGGGGATGATGCAGGTTGGCCATATATTTATTATGATCAGTTGCAAAAAAAGAAAATACTTTCTCCCGAATATGGCGGCGATGGTAATAAAACCGGAGGTGAAGGCACTATTGATCCTGTTATAACATTCCCCGGGCACCTTGCTCCAAATGGATTATTATTTTATACAGGTAAAATGTTTCCTGCCCGATACAGCAATGGCGCCTTCGTTGCTTTTCATGGTTCATGGAACAGGGCTCCGGAAAAACAAAAAGGATATTTTGTTGTATTTGTTCCTTTTAAAAATGGAAAACCAGTTGGAACATGGGAAATTTTTGCAGATAATTTTGCGGGAACAGATGATATTGATTCTCCAAAGCAAGCAAAGCACCGCCCTTGTGGTTTAGCACAAGGGCCGGATGGTGCATTATATATATCCGATGATGTAAAAGGTACTATTTACCGGATTACTTATAACGGTAAGCCATAACTGATTTTACATGAAAAAAGTTTTTATAACAGGTGCCTTGTTGAGTTCTTTGGTAATTTTCTTATTGGCAGAAAACCCTGTGCAATCTGCTAATAAAAATTCGATAGCAAGGGGTAAAAAAATTTATGAAATGTATTGCCTTACCTGTCATCAACGGGATGGCAGCGGAGCTCCTCTAATGAACTCACCATTAAGTAAAAGCTCTTTCGTGAATGGCAAAAAAACAGCGCTTATAAAAATATTGTTGCAAGGTTTGAAAAATGGTGATGAAGTTGATGGCGAAACTTATGCTAATCCAATGCCGGAATTTGGAACTGTTTTAAAAGACCAGCAAATAGCTGATGTACTAACGTATATACGCAATAGCTTTGGCAATAAAGCTGCAAGCATTTATGTAACACAAGTAAGGAAAGTAAAATTGCAGGTTAAATAAATTAGTTTCAGGATATGTGTGACATAAAAAATCCCGTTTTAAGGGTTTTCGGTTGTTACATCCTGCGCTGATCTTGCATCATCGGGTGTTTTTTCCAGATCTCTGTCCAGTGAATATAAAGCATCGCTGCTTATCTTTTCACCGCCTGCTATTTTCATCTTATCTATTAAGTTCATTGCAAGGGTTTCTTCTTCTATCTGCTCTTTCACAAACCATTGCATAAAGTTCCAGGTTGCCCAGTCCTGTTCATCCAAACTCATTTTTACCAGTTTATAAACTGCTTTGGTATTATCCACTTCGTGGTCAAATACTTTTTCGAAACAATTATTTATACTTGTCGGATTTTCAGGAGGAGCAGGAATAGCTGTCACTTTTACTTCAGCGCCTCTTTTCAAAATGTATTCCAATAACTTCATCATGTGATTACGTTCTTCATTTGCATGTCTGAAAAGAAAATTAGCTATGCCACCAAATCCCTGCTTTTCTGCCCAGGCAGCATACGATAAATAAATTTGCGAAGCATGTGCTTCTTTAGTCATTTGATCATTTAATGCTGCTGTAATGGTTTTTGAAAGTCTGTTCGTGTTCATTTTTTAATAACTGTTTTACAATGCAAAAATACATTGTACTTCGATAAAGAGGTACTTAATTATCTATTGAATATCTGTTGAAAGTTTTATGCCTTCTGTATTACACCTAAAAGAACGGAGATAATTGCCAAAACAAGTAAGATGTGTATTAGTCCACCTGCGGCATAACCTAGAAAACCGACCATCCAGCCGATTACTAATAATACTGCAACAATATATAATATACTTCTCATGACTGTGTATTTTAAAAGTTATGTAATGTTAACTGCTGATTCTATTTTCTCCACGCTTTCAATTCCTCTATCTGCTAATTCATTAACTTCATCCCGTGCACCTTCAATAATATCCTGAAGACAATCAGATAAATCACTGACTGATCTCGAAAGCTTTTTCCTCGACTCTGAACCTTTTGCCGGAGCAATCAAAACTCCTACTGCAACGCCAACTAATAAACCTGTAATGATTTTTGCTGTGCTCATATATATATATGTATGTTGTAATAAATAATTTTATAAAATAAAATTCTGTATCAAATAGTTCCTGATCTTACTTACTTAAGACAAAGAATGTTTTACGCCTGCTTTAATACTATTTACTTTTTCTTTACCTTTTCCTATAAATTCTGAAGCATCAGCTTTAACGTTTTTCAAATTGTTCGGTAAGTTCCTCAACAAATTGATCAACTTTCTCCTGTAGTGAATCTTTATACTCTTCTTTCTTTCTTATAAGTTTTTTTCTTGTTTTTGAACCTTTTGCAGGAGCAAATAAAATTCCTAATGCAGCGCCTGCGGCAGCACCAATCAATACACCGGTTATAATTTTTGCTGTGCTCATAATTTTTAAATTTTAATCAGTTAAAAAATCTGTACTATTAAATATACCAAAATGTTGCCAATTTATTTTTATGCCGATCTGAATGATGCCGGAGAATAATTTAAACATATTTATGAGTATTATTTTCCCAAAAAAGATAATCAATTGTTCTTACAGGCATCTGTAATTTGTAATTGGTTTAAATAAAGCCTATTCTTATGATTCGAGTAATTTATACATTTCATCCAGCTTAGGCGAAAGAATAATTTCTGTACGTCTATTTTTTGCTCTTCCTTCAGGAGTAGAGTTTACATCAACAGGATCATACTTACTATGACCAGATGCCTCAACTCTTACAGGATCAACTTTATAATTATCTACCAAAATACGCACAATAGAAGTAGCTCTTGCTGTGCTTAGATCCCAATTATCTTTATATCGTCCCTGCATAGGAATACTATCCGTATGGCCTTCTATATTTACAGAAATGTCGGGATTTAAATTAAGAACTGCAGCAAGTTTAGCTAATGCATCAACACCTCTTGGATTCACAACAGCACTTCCTGAAGGAAATAATAACGCTTCAGAAAGGCTAACATACACTTTACCATTTTTTTGAGTTACAGTTAGCTCATTTGAATTAAAACTATTCAAAGCCTCACTCATTTTAATTTTCAATCCTTGTGATTCAGCTCTTTGTTGTTCCAGTAATTTTTCCAATTGCTGTAATCTTTGCCGTTGTTGCTGCAATGCTTGTTCACTTTGTGTTAATTGGTTTTGCTGTGTAGTTGTTTGCTGGTCCAGTATATTATTCTGATTCTTAAGATCAGCAATCTTCTTTTCATGCTCCTGGATATTTGAACGAAGTTGGTCAATATTGCTTTGCAAATCCGAAACTTTTCCTGCAAGCTGTGTGCTATCATTTCTCAATGAAGCAACCTGACTTTGAGATTCCCGTAATAATCTTTTAGAAACACAACCTTGGAATAATATGGCAATAATTATTAGAAATAGTATCTTTTGCTTTTTCATATGCATAAGTTTTTAGTGTGCCATAAAGGTCAACAGCTT
>Ga0207018_1104_pt1 | contig 14105 bp, 13 predicted proteins | sample Alteio_BWMinCont_52_FD_153476 | JGI IMG/M metagenome (GOLD analysis project Ga0207018, IMG submission 153476) | Enriched cells from forest soil in Barre Woods Harvard Forest LTER site, Petersham, Massachusetts, United States -... | ecosystem: Environmental > Terrestrial > Soil > Temperate forest >...
GAAAAATTGGCACAAAAAAACGTGACAAGTTAGAAGCTGGTTATAAAGTTTTTAAAATTGGAGCTTTAATTCATGAAGCCAGGCTTGAAAAAGGTTTGACCCAGGAAGAACTTGCAGAAAAATGCGGAACTACTAAATCATATATTTCAAGAATTGAAAATAACATCAAAGAAGCCAGGATTTCTACTTTGCAAAAAATCGTTGAACTTGGTTTCGGAGGGGAATTACTGCTATCTATTAAATTATGAAAGCCATTTGGAATAACGAAATAATACCTGAAAGCGATAAAACTATATCCGTAGAAGGCAACCACTATTTTCCTTTAGAGGCCGTGAAAAAGGAATTTTTGAAGCCTAGTGACAAATATAACATTTGCCCTTGGAAAGGTACTGCTTCCTACTACACTCTCCTGGTAAATTGTGAAGAGAACAAAGATGCCGCCTGGTACTATCCTGACACAAAACCGGCAGCAAAACAAATCGAAAACTATATTGCCTTCTGGAAAGGAGTCGAAGTGAAAAAATAACAATATGCAACGTCAAAACTTCAGCAGCGGGGCTAAATGGGAAGAAATTGTTGGATATAGCCGACTGGTACGAGTTGGCGATATGATATGGGTTTCAGGCACAGTGGCTGCAGATGACAATGGAGATATTGTTGGCAAAAATGATGCATATCAACAAACTAAATTCATTTTACAAAAAATTGAGAAATACCTGGTTAAGGCTGGAGCTTCTCTACAAGATGTTGTAAGAACCCGGATGTTTGTTACCGATATTTCAAAATGGGAAGATATTGGAAAGGCTCATGGCGAATGTTTTAAAGACATTAAACCTGTAACTAGCATGATTGAAGTAAAAGCGTTAATTGGTGAAGACTATTTGGTGGAGATAGAGATAGAAGCGGTAATGAATAGTTGATCGTTGTTAGTTGATCGTTGTTGGTTGTTATTGAAAGAGCTTCGCAAATGTTGAAAAGTTGGTGAGGTATGATAAGATGTGAGTTTAAGAAGTTGGTGAGTTGGTGAAAAATATCGCGCCAGCAACTGTCAACTGACCACAGTCAACTGATCACTGTATCAAACTCCTCCCTTCACATACATTTGATCTACCGTCGGTGTTGGACTTCCGCCGCGCTTTTCAAGGGTAATAGCAAAGGCAACGGCACTGGTTATTTTTTTCATCTGTTGCGGCCCTTGATCTGTACGTTCTTTAAGAGGCATAAGCATCCCAGCATCAATTGGCTTGCCATCCGCACCTATTGCCCAAAGCTGATATTGCATCCCCTCCGGAGGTGCGGGTAAGTGGTGCACATCAAGATAAACTTCGTTACTTGCTGTGTTCCACATCACCATCACTTCACTTCCTGGTGAAATTGGCATCCCCTTCATCATCACCATCTTATTATGTGGATCAGTGTATAATTTTAATTGACTTTCAGTCTGCTCAAATTTTACTTTGTTAGCATTTGCGTCATTTACCAATGCATTCTTTTCATTTTGTAATGCAGATAACTCGCCTTTTGTATCGGAATACCTGGTAAATAAATAAATATTTGCCGCTACACTTACCATCAGCAGAATTACGGATGCTGCGATAAGCATTAAATATCCACCATTTCCATTTGATCTCTGTTGCGGAAGTTTTTTGACCTCCGCTTCTTCTGACTTTTCTTTGCTTATAGGTATTACCGGTGCAGAGCGAACTTCCACGGGCACTTCTTGAACCGGACTTTCATTTATTTTATTAATAATTTTATCAAATAGTTCCTCACTGTGCCCTGGGTCATACATTGCAGCATACTTTTTAAGGCCTTCTGTAATAGCATCAAGCTCTTCTTTTACCCGTGCATGCTTTTCTACCATTTCCGCTACCTCCTTCATTTCTTCAGGTGGCAGGGCATTGGCAGCGTAAAGCTCCAGTATCCCGGAAGATATATATTGATCTACGTTCATTTCTTTACCTATCAAATCCCATTTCTTTACCTAATCTACCCAAAATATTTTCTTAATTCTCCAATTGCCGACCTAACCCTTGTCTTGACTGTACCAAGTGGCATTTTCAATTTTTCCGCTGCTTCAGCTTGTGTATATCCATAAAAATAAATGAGATCAATCAGTTCCTTTTGCTCCGGTCTCAACTTATCTACCAGATCTTTTACATCAATAAAGTTAGGATCGAAGCCCACCTGATATTCCCTGTTTATACTATGTACGGATTTTTCTATGTTTTGGGTTTGCTGGGTCATTTTAAATTCATTGCTCCTTATCTTGTCAATGGCAAGGTTACGGGCTATATTCAGCATCCAGGTATATAATTTGCCCTTCTGATTGTCATAAGAAGCGAAATTGACCCAAATTTTGACAAATGTTTCCTGCAATATTTCTTCAGCTAACTCCTGGTTTTGAACGATACGAAAAACCAGTCCAAGAAGTGCAGCACTATAATTATCAAAAAGATACTTTACAGCCTTCTGATCTTTGGCCCGCATTAGCCTTATAATTTCTTCTTCGGAGATCAATGTGTCAGCACTTGTGTTCAAGGGAATGCTTATAATTTTATTCCGGCGGTTTTTCAGCAGGCAAATTAAGTAATTTGAAGGATTAAAAGCAAAAATTGTTTTATTAATAGTCTTTAACCAGGAAACTGTTGAAAAAGTCCATTTTACAATTGTTGACCTGGCTTTTTTTTCATAGATATAAAATATAAAGAGCCTCACCTGAGGCCCTTTATAAATATTATAAATATTTATTTTTTAATAAAATTGGAATCTAAGTTGCCTTATTCGACTGGCTTTGGCGCTACTTGTGGTTTAGGTTTTTCTAAAGATTTCAATTCTGCTTTTACGCCTTCCCATTTAGGTTTTTGTTCAGGTGTAAGCATGGCCTCAATTTGAGAATCAGTGCTTTTCCAAATATCACGTCTTTTTATTACCTGGCTTGGCTTGTCAAGACCGCTTTTCTTCAGATCAGCTAGTTTTTCATCCTGATCTTTATAGATTGAAGTCAGCTTAGCTACTTGTTTTTTGTCCAGGCTCAGGTCCTTGGTTATTTTTGAAATGCGGTCAGCGTTCGTGAATTTTCCGCTTGCTGCTTGTGCATTAGATTGAGAAACAAAACCCAAAGTAATGATATTGAACAGAACGACGAGTGAAAATGCTTTTAATTTAGTCATGGTTTTTATGTTTAATTATATATTAAATACGCAACAAATTTATAACGGTTTAATGAAAAAAAGAGAAATAACTCAAAAATTATGCCAACAGTTATTTTGGTTTTAGAGTTGAGATAACGGATAAATGCTTTTTAAATTGTATTGAGCGCAAAATTCTTATTAAAATATTTGCCACCATTTTTTCACTTTAAACCCAATATAAATACCATCGTCCCTTGTTTCAATTGGGTAGGTATATGCATAATAACCTTCTCCAGAGGTGTTTTTCCCGGTTACCATATTATACTTATAGCGGTGAAAAGGGCAAATGACATTCCCGTATTGATCGCATTTCCCTTCTCCGAGTGGTCCACCTGCATGCATGCATTTGTTATCTAAAGCATAATATCCGTTTTTATACCTGCCAAGGCATATCTTTTTCCCTTCAACTACAATTGTTTTAACTGTTAGTTCCGGCAATATCAAATCATGTTCGAGTTCATATAGGGTTGCTATCCGGTGCCAGGAGAGTTTAGTCATATCTAAGAGTGTGAGTTAGTGAGTTGGTGAATTCGTGAGTTGACTACTGGCCCCCGACACCTGACCCCAATTAATCAACATTTCTGCCTGGTTCACAAGCAAATCGGAATATATTTCATCAGCAAACTTCCGGTCAATTAATATTTTTCCGATTCTCGGCAATCTAGGCTTAATAGGTAATACCAGCATACCCATGTAATGCAATACATCAGTTAAGTGACTCAGCGCCAATGCGCCTCCCATGTGCCCTGAAGCAAGCCCGACAAGAGCGCCGGTTTTCCCTTGTAGTGATCCCGGAAATTCTAATCCATCCAAAAATGCTTTTAAAACACCTGGAAATGAACCATTATATTCCGGAACTACAAAAACAAATTTTTCGCTTTCATTAATCTTTTTTTGGATCTCATTAAAAACGGGATGTTCTCCAGTATTCTCAAATAAAGCGCTGAAAATAAAATCCTGTGGCAAATCAACCAGGTCAATAATCTGGCATATTTGTCCCTTCTCTTGTAAAATCTCAAGATAAATTTCTGCAACTACTCTGCTAAAAGAACTCCCTCTGTTTGTACCTGAGATAATAGTAATCATGGATAGTAGTGAGTCTTGAGAAGTGAGTGTTGGGTTTTAAACTATGAGGTGCAATTTATGAATTTTATACCGTTGGGCAAATTGTCAGCATTCAAGTCGTCTCACAATAATAGCTGGAAATGGAAAGATTGCAAAATTCAATAGATAATTAAATCAAGTGTGCATAATATTATCTCATTGCCTAATAGCTTGAAAACGTTACCATTCCAAAACCACTTTTCCAATAGATTCCCGGCTTTCCAAATATTCGTGGGCATCTGCAATTTCAGAAACTTTAAAAGCTTTTTCAAGAACAGGGCTAAACACCCTTTGCTCAGCCAGTTTGCATACTTCGTCAAGACAACGTTTTATTACAATGGGATAATTATCTGCTATCTTTAACATATTAACTCCAATAATTGATTTGCATGCCAAAGTAAGAAGCCCCGGATTATAAAATCCAAAAGCCAATCCAGTTTTAAGTTGATGCAGAAAGCTACTACTGTTACTCATTTCTGATGCTCCATAACAAACCATACGTCCCCCGGCGCTTAAAATCTTAATGCCTTGTTTTACCGATTTTCCACCAACAGCATCAAAAATAACATTCACCCCCTTGCCACTGGTTTTATCCATTATTATCTCTGAAAAATTTTCTTTCCTATAGTTAATTGCATAATTAACACCAATTTTAAGAAGTAAATTGATTTTTTTATCAGACCCGGCAGTAGCAAACACTATACATTTTTTATGAATTGCGAACTGTGTAAGGGCTGTGCCTACTCCTCCAGCGGCTGCATGGATGAGGACAGAATCTCCTTCATAAAGATTTACTCTGTCTGCAGCACAAAACCAAGCGGTACAATATTGAGTTGCCAAAGCTGTTGCGGCAGCGATATTAATATTTTGAGGTATCTTGGCTACAGATAGCTCATTACATACTACAAACTCTGCGTAGCCGCCAAATCGTGTTAAAGCCACTACTTCGTCACCAATAGCGACATTGCTTACATTCTTTCCAATGCCCTCCACCGTACCTGAGACATCATAGCCAAGCACAGATGGCAATGGTGGGGCCTCTTTATACATACCTTTTCTTGCCATCACATCCGCAAAATTCAACCCGGTAATTTTAACTCGAATCAAAACTTCATCATCACCAAAAGAAGGTTTAGGTAGTTCCCTTAATTCAAATGCGGTTTTAGCAGATCCGGTTTTTGTTAATACAATTGCTTTCATGATGTTAATTTCACAGACTAACTAAGAAGTGCAATATTAGTTCAAAAGATTTTATCTGAGGCAGTTCATTAGATTTTCCGGCCAAAAAAAAGAATATTGGTAATGATTGGATTCTTAAAACTTTTTTAATTTTACGTCATAAAAATGAACATGATATGAGAACCTGCTTATACTTATTATTTTTTGCTATGACGGGCGCCCTTGGATGTAAAACTTTTTATCCAACAACTAAAGATTCGATAACAGTTACATCTTCACCAAGTTTGACAGAACATGGAAAAATTTTGACGTACTCAATTTGTGGACAATGTCATCTTAATCCTGTAACAAATACATTTATTGGCATCCATTTTAGTGATGTCCCTTCATTTATTGGTCAGGTATATTCACATAATCTTACCCAAAACCCAAATGGCCTTGCAATATATTCTGATGCAGCGCTTTTTTATCTCATTAAGACAGGCATAAATAAAAATGGGAAATTTATACCATATATGACCCGCCCTAATATAGCCGATGCTGATTTAAAAGCTATAATAGCCTATTTGCGTTCAAACGACACGCCAGTGCAAAGCCAGGATTCCGTAGTTGGGTTCACAAAATATACTTTTATTGGTAAAATGGCAATGAACAGCGCCAAGCCACAACCTTATCAAACAGGGATTACAGCTCCTGACCCTAAAGATGATATAGCAAGTGGACGATACCTGGTAGATCAAATTGGGTGCCATCACTGCCACAGCAAAAGCCTGCTGAGCATTAATTATCTGCAACCTGAAAAAACAAAAGGATACCTTGCAGGAGGAATGGCCATGAAAGAACCAAATGGAAAAACGGTACATGCAGCCAACCTGACTCCTGATAATGAAACCGGTACCGGCAAATATAGCTTGGAAGAATTTAGATCTGCTATTCGGGAAGGAAAAGCACGCGATGGAAAAACAATGAGTTCTATAATGCCGAAATTCGGACACCTTTCTGATGTTCAGATTGCAAATATATATGCATATTTAAAGAGTTTGCCTCCGGTTAAACATACTGTGAAAAAGTAAACAATCAAAGGAAATCAAAACAGAATCCGATTCCCTGGTTTGTGTCCTCACAAACCGGAACTACACAATTGCCAAATGCTGATTCCCTGGATTTGTATCCTCACATACATACCGAGTGTCCATGAAACCGAAATCACACGATTGCCAAATACCTCACAATGCATTGTTTGTCTGAGTATTCCGTCCTGTGAGGACACAGGCCGGGGAATCGAACTACACAATTACCAAATACCTCACAATCCATTGTTTGTCTGAGTATTCCGTCCTGTGAAGACACGGGCCGGGGAATAAAAGATTATTTTGGGCGGGCACTTTTCCTATTTGACTGCAATAACAAACAGACCTAAGGGATCATGATCGTTTTAAGCACTGGTGATCCTGCGCTCACGGCTGCATATACTGTTCTTCCTGTCGCCGGGTCTTCATAGATGGATGCCGTGTTTGCAACTCCGGATACGCCTGTAACAGCTATAGTCACGTTCGTGCCTCTTGTAAAACCTCCATTGTAGAGTTCGTTTAAAGGAACGCTTACTGAATATACATTTGTATAGGCGCCAGTTTTTGCATTTAAAATAGTTTTGCCTGTATAGTTCAGGATGTAATTAGAAGGATTAGTAGAAACCACACTCCCCGTACCAAACAAAAGAAGTACATCCCTTTGCAATGGATCACTGGTGGATAGGGTTCCGTAAATACGCCATGTCACCAAATTGTTTAGATTCGTAAGGTTTGAACTGTCAATAGTGGCTACATTAAAATTTGGGATGGCTGCCAGTTTAAAGTCATGTTCCGTATTGCCGCCTCCTATAAATTGTGTGTTGTTCAATTGCAAATTTCCATAGCCTGTCTTGCTAAAAGCAAGGCTATATATACCTTCATTAATAGTGCCCAAGGTATATTCCCCATTGGCATTGGTGACCGCTGCAGTGCCGGAATTTTGTACTTTGATGCTGTCTCCGCTCAAATTACTAAAAATACGATCTCCATATTGATCGTACAAAAACCCGGTGCCAAAAATATTGCCGCTTGGCGTCACAGTTGTTGTGGGCTTTTGACAGCCAAAAAAAGTGAGCCCCATGGATAATACGAAGATGGATAATTTTTGTTTGTTGATCATTAACATGTTTATTTATTTTATATCGATAAGACAAAACTAGCCCATAATAGTTTAATTGGGAAATAAAAACCTGGTAATTAAAAAGGTATTTTGAAGGCTTAAAACTATACCGTTACGCTGCAAGTGACTATGCAGGTATACACTAGCAAATGCTCGAAGGATGCGAGCGGAGCGGCAGAAATTCTGAACAGTTCAAAACGAAGGATATTCTTCCTAACCCCGAAGAGCTTGTCCTGTGCCTTTTACGAGAGGTGATATAATTATAGAAAAAAATAACCCCCTATTAAAAACCCCGAAGGGGTGGCATAAAAAGCAAAAGCCGCCAGACAGCCTGTCCCGACTATTCGGGAGGAACAGCCGACGCACGAATCACGCTAAGCTAAGATTCATGCGAGCGGGGGGGGTAAGTGCCATGACATAAATGAAATTTATTTGTAAGAGATTGAAAGTATTTAAATAAATGGTATTTTTGTAGCAACAGTACCCGCCACGCTTCCCGGAGAACAGCGCACCCAGGCGGGTCTTTTTATTTATATCAGGTATGAAATTTGAGAAAAATGCGCTAACCATACCTGAACAAATTGCGCTATTGGAGAGCAGGGGTATGTTAATACCCGACAAGGATAAAGCTGCTCACTATCTAAGCAATATTAGCTATTATAGGTTAAGCGCTTATTGGTACACTTTTTTGGAATTTCCAAAAATGATCATAACTTTAAAAATAGTACGACATTTAAGCAAGCTATTGATACTTACGTGTTTGATAGGAAACTTAGATTGCTTATTTTTGATGAATTAGAACGGATTGAAATAGCCCTTAGAACTCAGATCATTTATCACTTTTGTCATGAGCATGGCTCTAACTGGTATGAGGATAAGCATTTATACAGGCAGCCAGATTATTGTTTTAAATTCATTGTCTTAATGATCACCGAAATGGACCGGACAAGTGAAGTATTTATCAGGCATTATAAAAGTAAGTATTCAAACCCTGTAAATCCTCCGGCATGGATGCTATTGGAATTGGCATCATTGGGGCAATTATCAACTCTTTATAAAAACTTAAGGAATGGAATGGCTAAAAAAAATATTGCTGACCACTTTAATATTCATGAAAATGTATTGATATCGTGGCTTGAAACGCTTTCTTATGTAAGAAACACATGTGCGCATCATTCAAGATTATGGAATAGAAAACTCCCAAAACCGCCAGTATTACCATTAATTACAAAAAACACCTGGTTGGCTAATTTACCGCTACCAGATAAGCGTAACAGAATTTACGTTGTATTATCACTAATGCAATATCTTCTATCTAGCATTGTTCCCGAAACAAAATTTAAGAATAAACTTATATCTATTATGGAGGAATATCCAACAATTCCTATTGACTATATGGGGTTTACAGACAATTGGAAAGAAGAATCATTGTGGGAAATGTGAGAAAATAATTCTCGACCTTTGTTAGTTCCCTATCAAAACGGAACTACACAATTGCCAAATGCCTCACAATGTTTTGTTTGTCTGAGTATTCCGTCCTGTGGGGACACAGGGGAATAGCCTATGTAGACGCAGGCCGGGAAAAATAAAACATATCCTATTCCATCTTCAACACCTTTGTACTCTCTTCCCCAAATTGACTAATAACTCTAACTGCTATTTTCCCATCTTTCTTGTATGGGATAGGTAATGATTTAAAGCCATATAGCCGCTCCCAAGCTTCATCATCAAGTTCTATTTTCAGGGTTTTTTCTGCTTTGGCTTTTGTGCTTTGTGAGGCAAGGTTGCTGAGTCCTTTTTTCCATTTGTTGAATTCGTCTTTATCGCCACCACAGAAGAATACTTGCCGGGCAATAAAATTGCTGCCGTCATAATCATCATCTACCATCCAATAGGCAATATCCTCAATGTTGCGGGCTTTCACATCGTCTGTAATGGGATCGTAAATATCAAGGCCGAGGATTTCGACTTCGACGAAACTTCCACCCCCTGCCCCCGCCAGCGGGGGATAAGAGCCGCTCCCGGGGGGAGCGGCCTGGAGGCGAATATCAGGCTCGCCGATGGTGACGAAGGATGCCGCTTTTTTGTCTTTTTTCATGAGGCCGTCTTGCATAAGGTCGTCATGCATGCGCACTTTGGTTACTTCAAAACTGCCAAGACTGGTGGTCACATTTTCATTGCTGATATCGCTTTCAAAAGAGAAGCCAAGAATAATTAGCCAGTCAGCATCACCGGCAGCGCGACATTCTTTTACCGCTTCATTCACAGCCTGTTTGCTTACGGTTCCGAATTTTGGGCCAATGTGGATGTATGCTTTGCGTTCTTTTCCTTGTGCATCATCATAAAAACCTTCGGCATGCAGATAAGCGCTGGCTTTGCGCTCTACCCGTTTGAAAACAGCATTCTCATTTTTGATCCCATTCTTAACCCCGGCTGATTTTAGGTGTGCAAATATCCGTTCTTCAAATTGCTGATAGCTTTCATTTTCGGGCAGCCTGTCTAATTCTTCCGGTGAAACAGGCTCAAAGTTTTGCAGGGTTTCTACTGTGAATGGCCCTGCCACACGCATTTTCTTTTTGTCTTCCAATGGCTGATCGTAAAGGTTTTCCTCATCCGCTGGTTCATCATTGGCAAGACTTTTTAAGGTGATATGAGGTACTTTTTTATATACAAAACCCTGTCTTATATCCCCGCCCTTTTGATCGTATAAACTATAGTACGGATAAACCGCTGTCATGAGCCTGTTTTTGGCTATATTAATAGCAATCCGGCTCGTATCTATAGTAATCCAGCGTCGACCCCATTGTTCAGCAACATATGCGGAAGTACCACTGCCACAAGTTGGATCAAGTATAAGATCTCCAGGATCTGAAGTCATTAAAAGACAACGTTTAACTATTTCTGCTGATGTTTGTACAACATAAACTTTTCCGTCGACTCTGTTTTGAATTCCTCCAACATCGGTCCATAAATTATTAATTGGGAATACTGGGTAATCATTTAATAAACGAATAAATCTAATAGAATTTCCTTCTTTAACCAATCTGTTTTTTTCTTTCAATTTATTTAATCCCTGGACGGTTGTTTTCCAATGCATCCCCTTTGGCGGTGTAAATATTTCTCCATTAAATGAAAATTCTTGATTTGTGTTTGTTTCACCTTGGGATGTAATAGAATCAATACTTGCAAATTCTCCAGGGGGAAATACACCTTTCTTAATGGAGCTATAAGTTTCTAAAGGTCTGTACTTTGTAGCGCCTTCATCACCAACTTGCTTATCTCTAAATAATTGTCTATATTTTACTAAAGTTTTGTTTTTTGAATACCAAATTAAATAATCCCCCGCTCTACTAAGGGTATTGCTTGGAAAGCCACTTGTCGTTGTAAAAGAAATTATACTTACAAAATTCTCACTTCCAAATATTTCATCCATCACATTTCTCAAAAGATGTACATTTTCATCACTTATTTGCATAAAACAACTGCCACTTTCTGAAAGTAATTCCTTGGCGACCAATAACCTGTCTCTCAAATATGATAAGTAAGAATGGATACCCAATTCCCAAGTATCCCTAAATGCTTTAATCATTTCCGGCTCACCTGTCAGGCTTTCGTCACTACCATCTTTTACATCACGGTTATTCAATTTCATTTGCCAGTTACTTCCATATTTTATTCCGTAAGGTGGGTCAAAATAGATGGTTTGGACTTTGCCTGCCATGCCTTCACGTTCCAGTAGGCTACCCATTACTAACAGGCTATCACCCTGTATCAATCGGTTCTTCCAATCATCACTGTATTTGTAGTAATCTGCTACTTTTTCAAGTTCGTCCATTTGTATGGCGTTGCCAAATAGTTCATATAGATCAAGCTGCTGTGGATCTTTACTTTCCTTTATTTTAAACAGCTTGTTTATTAATAGCTCAGGGCTAATATGCTCATGGCGGTATAGAGACCGTATGTCTATTTTTAAAAGTTCATCACGGTCATCATTTCCATATTTGTTCAACCAAAAAAGTTCAGGGTCTTGCCCACGATGGATGACCGGGTTTTTAGGATATGCTGCCTCCGTTTCATGCAATACTTTTGCATTGGCTTCTTCCATTCCTGCCTCTTCCTGGCTTGGTATATGTGCCCTTTTTTCGCCTTTATATTTGAAGGAGTCTATGTTTTTTGACATTTTTTAAGTTTAATTATTCTTATGTTGCATTCGCTTCGCTCTGCTTCCACCCCCTACCCCCGCCAGCGGGGGACAATTTAACGATGTTAAATAGGTGGAACTCTTATTCATCTTTTTCTGATCTATTGATTTTTCGAATATTAAAAGAACTGAACATTGATTTTAAGATAATGATGGTGGTTGTTGTCCCCCGCTGGCGGGGGTAGGGGGTGGAAGTCTGCTATTCTTTCTATCCCTCACCCTCATTCTATGTACAATTACATCAGGGTTAGCCTCTTCAATATCTTTAATTACACTTTCAATTGCTCTTATTACGTTGTTCATATCAGTAAGTATCTCCTTGTCAGTAAACCTTAAAATTACAAAACCTGCTTTTTTTAGATCCTTGTCACGTTTTTCATCATTGGTTGCGGTTTCAGCAGATTGATGCGTAAAGCCATCAGCTTCAATAATTAGTTTTAGAGGTTGGCACATAAAATCTGCAATATAATGCAAGACGGGTCTTTGTCGTCTGAACTGATACCCTTTCATTATCCCTGCCTTCAACGCATATTTCCAAAGGCAAGCTTCTGCTTTTGTCATGTTCTTTCTTAGGTCATTGGCGAAGGGCTGAAGATTTCTGTTATATCCGTAGTAATTAATTTCTCCGGGTTCCATATTGCTTATAAATTAATTTTACTTCCACCCCCTACCCCCGCCAGCGGGGGACAGCACCGGGCAACGTTATTGAGAATTGGAGCCTTTATATTTGAAGGAATCTATGTTTTTTGACATGGGTTAGTTTTGGATAATTTTAAGAATTTCATTTTTAAACCATTCTGTTCCTGCTAAATCAGAAATAGAATATTTAAAGTGGTTCAAATAAGATTTATCAAAATTCCCCTTCATGTTAAAATATTCATAAAACACTTCAAGAATGTCACTTTTTAACGCATTAATTATTGGTTCGATATCGCCATCATTTTTAATAACTTCTTTAAATTCAACATAATGATCTCTTGATTTGCCTATATCACCAACAATATATAAAAGCTTGTCATTTTTTTGGCGCCGAATTTCATTAATGTATTCATCTTTGTCAAAGCCTTGCAAATTAATGCTTTCAATATTATCAGGATGATACAAGTAATTTTCAAAAGTGTAGAGATTTAAAACTTTAAGCTTTGGCCATTTCATTTGTATTTTTTCCACTTCGTCAGGTCTTAAAAAATCTTTATCCCTCAAACCCAACTTATCTTTATCTTCCTTAATGGTAAGAAAAACTTCCCGGTTGTTATTAGCTGGTAGAAACAAATAGCCCTTGCCACCTAATGCAGAGTTAAAATAAACTGAGTTCGTATTTTCCACCACTACTAGCTTATAACCTTTAAGAATAGAAGAGATTATTGATTTTGGAATAGCTATTTCATATACGTCTAAACTGTCTTTCGCTTCAGGACTAAGAGTTCTAGGGTAATCGAAATCATAATCATCGAAATCATAAATAACTGCATTATCAGTTTGTTTAGCATATTCAATAAATCCTAATGAGTGTGTTGCCGTCCAAAGTTGGCAGTTCTCGGGAATCCAGTTTTCTGTTATTTCTTTCAAAAGGTTGTACTGAAGTTTAGTATTTAAATGCAAATCAATTTCATCAAGATAGTAGATTGTATCCTGATATTGACTTCCCCTGGTGAGGAAATTAACCAAAAGATTAAAAACTTCTTTTTCTCCGGCACTTAGATAGTTATAATGTATTTCAGAGTTCCCTTTTTTAAAATTGATCTGGGCTATTTTACCTTCAAGTGGTGGGATTATTGCCGTTAGCTGTAGTTTGGTGCCATTACCATCACCAAAAATATTTCTTAAAGATTTGTTTATTGGGTCAATATATCTTTTTTTGATTTCTTCATTTGAACTGTCTGTTCTGAAAAATTCAAGCAAAATGACTTCAGTGATTTTTTCAATGTCATTTTCAAATCTATTGTCCTTGTCTATGAAAAACCTTGGTCTGTCTGAATCTTTCGAGAAATCAATTTTCCCTCCTTGGCCCAAGGATGTCCGTGTTAGTCTATGGATTTGTCTAAAGCTTGGTCGCCCATAAAATGTATTATTTGAAAGATATGGTTTTTCAGTTTTTGCATTCCGGAATATTTCACTTGAAATGGTATGGTTCTCTGTATTGTCAAATGCAATTGTCACATAAGCATATTTGTGCTTGTCCTTTTTAAAATAATTCCAATAGTCTTCATCCGGGCCATTATCAAACTTTATTTCAG
>Ga0207018_1106_pt1 | contig 14066 bp, 15 predicted proteins | sample Alteio_BWMinCont_52_FD_153476 | JGI IMG/M metagenome (GOLD analysis project Ga0207018, IMG submission 153476) | Enriched cells from forest soil in Barre Woods Harvard Forest LTER site, Petersham, Massachusetts, United States -... | ecosystem: Environmental > Terrestrial > Soil > Temperate forest >...
CTTCAATGAAAGATTAGCTTCCTTCAACGAAAGATTGGCTTCCTTCAACGAAAGATTGACCTCCTTCAACGAAAGATTGGCTTCCTTCAACAAAAGACTGACCTCCTTTGACAAAAGACTGACCTCCTTCAACAAAAGATTGACTTCCTTCAACGAAAGATTGGCTAATAAGTCCATAAGTCTGTTTATCGAACTGTGTCAAAATATTAAATTTGACGCAAAATGAAAAAATATTAACAAAAAAAATTGGCCATTATTTATTAATGCTGGACACCTGTTTAAAGTTTTTCCCTGATAGAAGCAATACCCTATTTTTGCGGCAAAATTTTAATTCCTTTATTATGGCGCTAAATTCAATTTTAAAAATATTTTTACCAAAAGACAGAATTTTTTATGACTTATTTGAAAGTGTAGCGGAAGAACTGGTTAAAATGGGTGAAAAATTAAAGGAAGTAGTGAATGAACCTGACTTTGATAAGAGGGCACAATTAATACAGGAAGTAGAGGATATGGAACATGTTAATGATGATTATACACATAATATTTTTACCGAATTAAGCAGGAATTTTATTACGCCGTTTGACAGAGAAGATATTCATTATCTCGCCAGTACTCTTGATGATATCGCTGATTACATTTACGCTTCAGCGAAAAAAATAAATTTTTACAGAGTTAATCCTAATGATATTGGTATTCAAAAGATGGCGGAATTAATTGCCACTGGTTGTGTACATGTACACAAGGCCGTTATTGAATTGCGCAACATGAAAAATATGCGCCAGATAACAGATGCGTTAGTAGCTATTAATAGTATAGAAAACCAGGCAGATGACATTTTTGATATGAGCATTGAACGTTTATTTGCTACAGAACCTGATGCTAAAGAAGTAATCAAGAAAAGAGAGATCTATCAAATAATGGAAATTGTTACTGACAAATGCGAAGATGCTGCCAATGCAATTGAGTCTATCATTGTAAAATATGCATAATATTTCTGGGATTTATTATTTATGCTAACCATCTCAAGTTCAAAAAATATATATGACTGTATTGATTGTAGTGATAGCTTTAGCACTGTTATTTGATATTATCAATGGATTTCATGATGCAGCAAATTCAATAGCTACCATCGTTTCTACTAAAGTTCTTACCCCACTTCAGGCAGTTATCTGGGCTGCTTTTTTTAATTTTATTGCTTACCTGGTATTTGGATTACATGTTGCAAACACAGTTGGAAAAGGAATAGTACATACTGAAATAGTAACATTACCGGTATTAATTGCAGGCTTGTTTGCCGCAATTATGTGGAATCTTTTAACATGGTGGTCTGGCATCCCATCAAGTTCATCACACACTTTACTTGGCGGATTTGTTGGCGCAGCTATAGCTCATGCAGGATTTCATTCTGTATTTTATTCTGAAGTGTTGAAAATTATTGCCTTTATTATACTGGCCCCCCTTATAGGTATGATTGTTTCAATTATTATTTCAGTAATTCTTTTAAATATTTGCAGGAGATTTAGTAATCGTAAAGTAGATAATACATTTCGAAAACTGCAATTGATCTCAGCAGCTGCTTACAGTTTAGGGCATGGGGCAAATGATGCACAAAAAGTAATGGGAATAATTTACGTTGCACTTATTGCTGCAAGTAAAATTTCAGCTCATCAATCAATTCCTATGTGGGTTGTATTATCATGCCAATCAGCTATGGCGATTGGAACTTTAATGGGAGGTTGGAGAATTGTAAAAACTATGGGAACCAAAATAACGCATTTACGTCCTTTTGAAGGTTTCAGCGCTGAATCTGCGGGAGCTTTAACCTTGTTTGGAACAAGCTTGTTAGGAATTCCTGTTAGTACGACTCATACAATAACAGGTGCAATTATTGGAGCAGGTGCAACCAAGAGATTGAGTGCTGTACGGTGGGGCGTAACTGTTAATATCATTTGGGCATGGATACTCACTATCCCTATCACAGCTTTGCTTGCTTCTGCTATGTCTTTTCTTATAAATATTTTTCTTAAATAATTTTTAATAGGAAATCATTCCTCATAATGAATGATTTTTCTTTTTCTTTGCAACATGAAAAAAATTTTGGTGACAGGAGGTTGCGGATATATTGGTGTCCATACAATTGTTGATTTGGTGCAAAATGGTTACCAGGTAATATCAGTTGATAATAATTCACGAAGTAATCCTTTTATTTTGGAAGGAGTAGAAAAAATTACCGGTAAAAAAATCAAGAATTATATTGTTGATCTTTGCAATTTTGATGATACCCGTGCTGTATTTGAAGAGAATAAAGATATACTTGGAATTATTCATTTTGCTGCCTATAAAGCTGTAGGTGAATCGGTAGAGAATCCATTAATGTATTTCGAAAACAATCTTGTATCACTTATCAATATTTTAAAATGTTCAGAGGAATTTAAGGTTTCTCATTTTGTTTTCTCTTCTTCTTGTACAGTATATGGCAATCCTGATTCTATTCCAGTTACAGAAAACACTCCACTAAAACCTGCAGAATCTCCTTATGGTATCACTAAACAAATAGGAGAACAGATCGTTTCTGAAACAGTAAAACAAGGCAATATAAAAGCAATCCTGTTGCGTTATTTTAACCCGGTTGGCGCTCACCCTTCTACTCATATTGGTGAAATACCTATAGGTAACCCGGCCAACCTGGTACCAGCTATAACTCAAACTGCCGTAGGAAAAATACCTGTGATGCAGGTTCATGGAACAGATTACTCAACACGTGACGGAAGTTGTGTCCGCGATTACATCCATGTAAGTGATATAGCTCATGCACACACATTAGCATTGGATTATCTTATCAGCAAAAAAAATAAAACAAATTGTGATATATTTAATTTAGGTACCGGTAACGGGTACACGGTGTTAGAAGTAATTGCTGCGTTCGAAAAAGTATCTGGAATAAAATTAAATTATACGTTGGGACCTCGTCGTCCCGGAGATGTTATTGCTATTTATGCAAATAATGATAAAGCAAAAAATGAATTGAACTGGATTCCTGTATATGATATTGAACAAATGATGGCAACAGCATGGAAATGGGAATTGAAATTAAAAAATGATGAAAATTTATTTAGCGGAAAAAATATCATTCTCAATTAATTTCAATCGTTATTTTGCGGACTTTTAAAAAATACAGGAATTTTCTATGTTAAGCGATATACAGGTAACTGGTAATAAAGATACACGCAGTGGCTTTGGCGACGGTATAGTAGAAGCCGCTAAAAAGAATAAAAATATTATAGCATTGACTGCTGATCTTGCCGGCTCTTTAAAACTCAATGAATTTATAAAGTTATTTCCTGAGCGTTATATCCAATGCGGTATAGCCGAAGCAAATATGATGGGCGTTGCTGCCGGATTAACTATTGGCGGCAAAATTCCTTTCACTACTACATTCGCAAATTTTTCCACAGGAAGAGTTTATGATCAGATAAGACAATCCATTGCATACAGTGGAAAAAATGTAAAGATATGCGCATCACATGCCGGGTTGACATTAGGTGAAGATGGTGCTACTCATCAAATATTGGAAGATATTGGTTTAATGAAAATGCTTCCTGGGATGACAGTAATTGTTCCGGCAGATTATAATCAAACAAAAGCTGCAACCATTGCTATTGCTGATTATCAGGGACCAGTTTATCTTCGTTTTGGCCGTCCCGTTTGGCCAATATTTACAAAAGAAAGTGATTTTGTTATTGGCAAAGCACAAAAATTTTCAGATGGAAAAGATGTAAGCATATTTGCCTGCGGTCATTTGGTATGGAAAGCAATTGAAGCTGGTAAAATTTTAGAATCAAAGGGCATCAATGTAGAGGTTGTTAATATCCATACAATAAAACCATTGGATAATGAAGCAGTACTTACTTCTATCACTAAAACAAAATGTGCTGTTACCTGCGAAGAACATAATGTTATCGGAGGTTTGGGTGATAGCATTGCTCAACTCGCATCCAAACATTTTCCAATACCTATTGAATATGTTGGTACAAATGATACATTCGGAGAGAGTGGCAAACCTGCAGAATTGCTTACTAAATATGGATTAGATACTCCTAACATTATATCTGCTGTAGAAAAAGTAATTACGAGAAAGAATAAATAGAACATGCATCAATAAACTTAAAATTTTTAAAGCCAACCCTGCGATTGGCTTTCTTATTGCGTTATAATGTATTTTTATGTTTGAATAAATATGACAACACAACACTTAGACGATAAAGAATTATTGTTTCAATTTAAAAATTCATCTACTAAAGAAAAAGGATTTACAGGTATTATTAAAAAGTACCAGGAAAAATTATATTGGCATGTACGCCGGATGGTGGTTGAACATGAAGATGCAAATGATGTACTGCAAAATATGTTTATTAAAGTATGGAATGGACTGGAAAATTTCAGAGAAGATAGCCAGCTTTATACCTGGCTTTATCGCATTGCTACCAATGAAAGCCTTACTTTTTTGGAGCAAAAAAAGAAAAAAAGCACTGTTTCATTAAGTGATGTGGAAAATGGGTTAAGTAACCAGTTAAAAGCAGATAAAAATTTTGATGCTAATAAACTGGAATGGAAATTACAATTAGCCATCCAGCAGCTTCCTGAAAAACAACGTGCTGTTTTTAACTTAAGATATTATGATGAAATGCCTTACGAAGAAATGAGCAGGGTGCTTGAAACCAGTGAAGGAGCCTTGAAAGCCAGTTATCATCATGCAGTAAAAAAAATAGAAAATTTTATACTAAATAGTTAAACCTTAACCAATTGTTAATGTCCAACTAAATGAATGGAAATAAGAAATGACATATTGGATGAATTAAAGGAATTAAGTCCGGTAATAGCTGGCATGGTAAAAACAAATGTATTTACTGTGCCGGATGGTTATTTTCATAATCTTGATGAAACTATTTTATCAGTAGTAAAAGAAAATGAATTTGCATTACTGAATGGTTTTTCAAAAGACATTTTTTTTGAAGTTCCAACTGGATATTTTGAAAATTTGCCAGATAAAATTCTTGGTAGAATAAAAGCACAGCAAATTGAAAATGCCGATGATGAATTAAGAATATTATCTCCTTTGCTTTATAGTATACAGGGAGAAAATGTATTTGAAATTCCGCATGGATATTTTAATTCTTTTGCAGATACTGTTTTAAATAAAGCACAATCCAAAACTGCTAAAGTAGTTTCGTTACATAAACGTACTTCAATTTTTAAATATGCAGTTGCAGCAGCAATAGCTGGTATAATGGCCTTGGGTGTTTATCAATTTGTTTTTAAAACCAATAATTCAACCGGCCAATTTGCAATGTTGGATCCGCTTATTCAAAAAGGAATTAAAATGAATGATAAACAATTTGATACTACATTAAACAATTTATCAGAAGATGAAATAGCGAGCTATCTTGAAAAAAACGGCAACGTTAATGATATTGCTGAACTTACATCAGGCATAGATGCAAATAATTTACCAAGCCAGGATGACTATTTATTGGATGATAAAACATTGGATAATTATCTGAATGATGATAATGATTCAAAACAAAAAGATAATTAAGTAACCAGTTATGAAAAGGCTGTTTTTATTGATATCGTTTGTAATTGTTTGCGGATTGGCAAAAGCGCAGAATGAACAGCCGTCTGATCTGCAACAAAAAGAACAAAACATTGAAGCATTGAAAGTTGCTTTCATCAGCAAAGAATTAAATCTTACTCCTGCTGAAGCTGAAAAATTCTGGCCCGTTTATAATCAATACTCGCAAGAACTAAAACTAACGATGAAGGATAATCCGGACGTACTTGATCGTGATGAAAAGGTTTTAAATTTAAGAAAACGCTATCAGGAACAATTTATAAAAATTGTTGGACCTGAAAGAACCAATAATCTTTTTGGTGCAGAAGGTCGCTTTCGTCAGTTACTAATCAGAAGATTACGCAATCAACAAAACCATCCTAACCGTCCCTTTCCACATAGAAGTTGATTTTTATTCAAATTAATTTTCCTCTTTTTTTATTTGGATTCTATATTTTTTGATATAGATTTGTATTAGGTGTTTTTCATAGGTTAGCAACGGCCAGCCCTTTTCAGGGCCGGCCTCTTTTTTTTTATAAATAGTTTAGAAAAATTATTTGAAAGAAAATACAGGCGATTTTATATCGTGATAAAAAAGAAATGTCCATTTATCCTGTTGCCCTTGTTGCCACCATTGCTGACGCAGTTCCATACATTTTTTTCCATCATAATCATACTTTGCAATAAAGCGGTTTTTCATCTGCTGTAATTGAGGAGCAACGTCTCCGCCAAAAAAAATCGTTTGCCCGTCTCCGTTAATTTTAAAAACCTGGTGATATGGTGAATGCGCACCGGTAACTTCATAATCAATGTAACCATCAATAGTACCATTTCCTTCTGTAAGCCTTACCTGTTCAGCATTTTGAAGGATACTAAAATCTTCGGGTATGAATGAAGGTTTGCCAGTTGATAAGGCAAAATTCAATTCATCTTTGTTTACATAATATGTTGCCTTAGGAAAACTTAAGGTTCGTTGTTTTGATAAAATTTCTTCTTTACTTATTCCACCCGAATGATCTTTATGTAAATGTGAAAGCAATACTTTAGTTACATCAGCAGGGTCAATTCCATTATCCAATAAATTCTGATGTATTTGCAAAATGCCATTATCATTTGTAAATCCGAGGCCTGTATCAATCACCAAAATATCTTTTGAGGTAATAATTGCAAATGGCTGTATCTCTACCAGCAAACTACCAATCGGCCTTTGCTGCAAATCATCTTTATTTAATACAAACGGAACAAATTGTTTTGTTTTATCAACTGTAAAAGCACCTTCACTCAATGGAATAATTTTCATGTTGAAATTTAATCTTTTTATTTTGTTACCAGCTGTATCTCTTTATTCATCATCGTTGTGTCACTCACTTGTACTTTTAATCTCTATATTCAGCAATATTAAAAAGTAAAATTATCTAAGTACCATTTGCCTGTCTGCATCTAACTTAATGAGGATAAAAATTAAAATGGTAAAGGTTAGTAATGATGAACCGCCATAACTAATTAATGGTAATGTAATACCAATAACCGGTGCAAGGCCAATGGTAACGCAAATGTTTACTGCTACATGAAAGAAAATAATACCGGCCACACTATATGCATACACACGGGAAAAAGTACTGCGTTGCCGCTCTGCAATAAATACAATGCGAAACAATAATCCTAAATAAAGAAGCATTAATAAGGCGCTTCCAAGAAAGCCAAAGTTTTCTCCTACTGAAGTAAAAATAAAATCGGTATGTTGTTCAGGTACAAAATCGCCTTGTGTTTGCGTGCCCTGCAAAAAACCTTTTCCTAAAAAACCACCGGAGCCAATGGCAATCTTTGATTGTTTTACATTATAATCCTGTTGTTTCTTTTTTTGTTCTTTCTTTTTTGTTTCGGCTTCATCTTTTACATCCGATTTATTTGCAAATGGATTATCAACACCTACCATGCTGAATATTCTGTCCGACTGATATCCCTTGAACACATGTTTAAAAACAAATGGAACTGCTACTCCAACAAACAAACTGCAAAAAAGCCACACAGAAATAATGACCAACAGTAATTCACGGTTTCTTCTAATTGTTCTGCGGACTAAAAGGATAAACAAAATAGCTATTACAGAAAAAGCAATGATCAATGTTTTTGCAGGAAAAAGTAATGAGATAACCAACAACACTCCCATCGCAGCACCAACGATCATATATATTGGCGGCAAACCTTCGCGATACATTGGAATTAAAAAAGCAAAATATACCAATGCCAAACCTGTCTCTCCTTGCATGATAGAAAAGATTGCAGGAGCAAATACCAATGCAGCAGTAATTAATTGCGATTTTCGTTTTCGAAAATCTACCTCGGGTTGACTTAAATATTTTGCCAGTGCCAATGAAACAAAAATTTTACATACTTCTACCGGTTGCAGATTCATGAAGCCTAATGGTATCCAGCTTTTAGAGCCTTTGATCTCTTTACCAACAAAAAAAGTTGCCAATACTAATAGTATTCCGGCGAGATAAGATAAATTGGCAGTAGCTGTAAAAAGTTTACTATCGGTTAATAAAATAAAAGTTGCCAACACAGCACATGCAAGAAAATAAAAAAACTGTTTGCTATAATTTTTTTTAAATCCTAAAAAAGATTGTATCACTTTATCCCCAACTTTATACTCAACTGAAAAAATACAAAGCAACCCGATAGTGATTAACAGGATATATAAACATACTGTCAGCCAATCTACTCCTTTTGTTATTGATGGGTTTTTTTGATACATTTTTACTGATTAACAGAATCTTTTTTAATCGTATTTTTTTCTTCGTTTGGCAAAATAGCCTGCGGCTTTTCTTTTACCGGATTGTTGTTATTGCCTTTATTCGGCTTTTCTTTATTACTATTATTAATCGTCTCTTTATTATCTGCTTTATCAATTTCTTCATCTTCTTCTTCATCATACTCAAGTGTATCTTTAATATTTTTTATATATCCTTTAGCCAATAAATAAGCAGGATCTTTTGAATGCTTTATCGAATCCTGTGTACGTAATGCCTGATAAATACGTTGAGGTATTAAATTTGTATTTGATAATGTTTCAATTTGTTGTAACCTTTTTGGATCGGTAATAGAATCTTTTAAATATTTTTCTATCATTAATCCTACAATCGGCGCCGAATATGTTGCACCAAAGTGCCCGCTGTTTTCTACTACACACATAATTGCGATCTTAGGATTATCTCTTGGCGCAAAGCCACAAAAGAAAGTATGATTCGGTTGTTTCACACCATGATAATAATTTTCTACTGTTCCTGTTTTACCACAAATAACAATTCCGGGAACTTTTGCAGCAACTCCTGTTCCTCTTTCTACCACACCTTGCATTCCATCATGCACCACTTCAAACACACTATCAGGAATATCAGTGGGCCGGTGTTTTATTTTATACTTATCAAGCAAACCATATTTATCACCTCCTTCAATTGAATCAACAACGTGTGGAATGTAGTACCAGCCATTATTTGCAATGTATGCCATTTCATTTGCAACCTGTAGCGGTGTTACACTTACTTCTCCCTGACCGATACTTACCGAACGAAAATTGCAATAATTCCATCTGCCGGTACCATATACTTTATTAAAATATTCCGGTGTTGGAATATTGCCTCTTTTTTCTGAAGGAACATCAATACCTAATTTATGACCGAGGCCAAATGCATACATATACCTATCCCATGAAGAAAGGCTGCTGTCAACACTTGGAAATTTAGGATTATTAATAACCCGTTGCATAACCGTTGCAAAATATGTATTGTCAGAAATGGTTATTGCATTTTGCAAATCAAATGTTCCTTTATCCAAACATTTCATTGGATTACCCATACCACAACCATAAAAAGCGCCTGTGCAGGTTACTTTAAATTTTGTTGTTATTACTCCATCGTGCAAACCAATAAGCGCCTGCAATGTTTTAAATGTTGAACCCGGAGAATAAGTAGCACTTACAGTTCTGTTTAATAATGGCAATGCAGGATTCAAAAAAAGCTGAGAAAAATGTTTTCGTCTTTCACTACCCGTTAGGTATTTTGGTTGATAGGTTGGTGCACTTACCATTGCTAATATGCCTCCTGTTTTAGGATCTATCGCTACTATTGAACCCAATTTATTCTGCATTAATTTTTCTCCAAGTAATTGTAAATCTATATCAATAGATGTATGCAAACTTTGGCCCGCTGTGGCAGCAGTGTCATATTTTCCATTTTCCAATTTTTCGGTGAGACGATTTTTATTATCTCTTTTCCAGTATTCAATACCACGTTCGCCCATTAATGCTTTTTCGTAAGTGCGCTCAATGCCCGTCATACCTGCATAATCACCGGATGTGTATCCTTCATCTTTATGTTTTCGTAAAAAATTAGTATCTGCTTCGGCTGTATAACCTAATACATTTGCTGCTGCATCATAAGGATAATTTCTTACCGAACGCTCCTGCAAATAAAACGCCGGAGCAAATCTATACATAGCTTCATCCAACTGCGCTTTCATCTCATCGCTTAATAATGCTTCAAAAACAGAAGGCCGGCTTTTAGTGTTTTTAATGATAGCATCCAATACCCTTTTATTGAACTGCGTTGTATCTATATTTAAAATAGTACAAAGCGAAGCAGTATCAATACCTTTTAATTTTGAAGGCAAGATCATCAGGTCATAAATAGAAGTATTATCTAAAATTACTTTTCCGTTTCTATCATAAACAATTCCACGATCGGGATAAATTATTTTTCGGAATTTTCCCTGGTCATCTGCCAGTATTTTATATTTGGATGAAATAACCTGTAAGGTAAATAGCCTTGCTATAATTACTATAAACATGGCAACGAAAATCAACAGTATTACATTTTTGCGAGACTGATTAAAGACAGACATATTATGCCCCAACCCCTAAAGGGGCTTTTAATTTTTTTTAATTAGATTATTCTTTGTCAAATTTACGATGTAGCAACTCTGTTTTAATTTTTAATAGCAATTAAATAGTTAATTTATTTTCATGTTACCAGCTTCAGTAATTCTTTTCAACATCGTTGTGTCACTCACTTGTGCGGCATACCATTGAGTAGCTTTTTAGAAATTTTTATTCTTTGTTCATGTGCTAATAACTTTTCCATTTAGAATCAAAATTATGCCGTTTGGTATAATCAATTTTAGCATCAATTATTCTTGATACTCTTGCGTCAATTCCGTTTTTATTTTGGTTACCGGTAGTGTCAACTTTAATATTTTTAAAACATGAGATTTTAGATATATTAATGCCCGATGTATCACTATTCCAAAACTGTAATTTTAATGTGTCTTTATTAATCTCAATATCACTTAAATAAAAACTTTCAATTGTTCCAATGCTTTTATCGCTTTTATTTTTAAAATCTACTTTACTAATTGAAAAACCACCTACATTACTATAACAATACCAATCTATATTAACGCAATCATTTGAAGCAGAATAAATAAAAATCTTATTCTGTTGCTTTACCTTATCAACTGAATTACAGGAGTTTATTATAAAAAGTAATAAACTAAAAAAATAGAATAGTTTCATACAACAGCATTTTCCGGTTTGATAAAAGCTCAATAGCGGTATGCCCATACAAGTGAATGACACAACGATGTTGAAAAGAATTACTAAAGCTGGTTACAAAAAAAATTACACGGTGTTTGTTCTAAACTTTTGTTTTCTGTTAAACAACAATTCAGTAACCAATATCAATAATAAACTGATGGCCAATGAAAACAATGTTTTAAAAAGAAAGTACCAGAAGTTGGCAAACTCCAATGCCTCCAGCAAAAATAACCATCCGTGATGAATGAGCGTGAGAATACCAATATAAACAGTATAGGGAGCAAAACCTCCCATACTTTTTGCCGATGGCTCATCGTAATTGGTTTCGGCGCCTTCCTGGGGAATAAGTAAATTGATAAGAAACGGTCGAATGTATGCGATCAATACACAGGCAGCTGTATGAAAACCTGGGTTGTGACGAAAACTATCTAATGTAAAACCGAGAGCAAAAGCTGTTATCATTAACACTGTGCGGTTAATATTAAATGGCAACCATAAAATAAAAAGAAAATAAACATACGGCGTTACCATATAATGAACATGTATCCTGTCGAGAATATATACCTGCACCAGTATGAAAAGAATAAACCGTAATATATTTTTTGCCAACGTACTCATTATTAATTACAGCTATTATTGATTTTGCCTTTTTACTTTATCCAGCAGTTTATTGATTTCTTCTTTCGCCAAATTATCTATTGCATAAGCATATTGCAGACCGTAAAAGTTAGCAGTGGATTTGAGTTTTATAAAATAGTTGTTACTGCTTTTATCCGGTATTACTTCGTCAACAGTACCTATCATTAATCCATAAGGAAAAGCTGTAGTGTAGCCACTTGTGAATACAGTATCACCTTTATTTACTTTTGCGCTTTTACGAATTTCTGTCAATTCCAAACGATTGGGTTCTTTTCCATCCCATGTTACTGTGCCAACGTCTCCGCCTCTTTTTAGCTTAGCGCTGATACGGCTGTCTTTATTTAATAAACTCATCACAACTGCATAGCCGTTACTTACATCTGTTACAATTCCTACCACTGCATTGCCGGGATCCACAACTCCCATATCTTTTTTAACATGCCCTGCAGCTCCTCTTCCCAGCTCGATAAAATTATTTTGCTGCGTAAAAGAATTATATACAACTTTTGCTTCGAGGTAATTATATTTTCTAAACTGTACCAAAGAATCAACCCGAATAGAATCAATCTCTGTTTTACTAACGGTGTCGGGTAGGTCGAAATCAATTTTAAGTTTATTGTAAAGCTTTTCATTCGCTTTAACCAGCGAGTCATTTGTTTTCTTTAATTGAAGATAGTATTCTATTTTATTGTATTGGGTATTTACCCGACCGGTGACCTCGTTCATGTAAGAACTGGCTACCGCATTATGATAACTATTGTAATGAACTATAAGATAAATGCTGAACACCTGCAACAACAGGAAAAAAAGAAAATTAAAATACCGCCTTATGAAGAGAAAGATATTGCGCACAGGAGATGAATTTTTCAAATTTCAAAATCCAAATACAAAGTAGCAAAGCATTTGACTTTTGGATATTGAATTGTTAGTTGTTATCGCATAACAAACGGGTACCTGTCATAATTTTTCAAAGCAATGCCTGTACCTCTTACCACACTCTTCAATGGATCATCTGCTACATGAACCGGTAATTTTATTTTTGCTGCAATACGTTTATCAAGGCCTCTTAAAAGAGCACCGCCACCTGTTAAATACAAACCGCGACGATAAATATCTGCAGCAAGTTCCGGCGGTGTTGTTTCCAATGCTTTTAAAATAGCTTCTTCAATTTTAAAAATACTTTTGTCCAATGCTTCGGCTACTTCCTGGAAACTTACCATTACTTGTTTTGGAATACCTGTTACAAGATCACGGCCATTTACAGGAATATCATCCGGCGGATTATCAAGATCTTTCATTGCAGCGCCTACCTGTATTTTAATTTGTTCTGCAGTGCGCTCACCAATCAATAAACTATGATAACGCCGAAGGGCTTCCATAATATCAGCCGTAAATTCATCTCCAGCAATACGAATACTTTGATCACATACTATTCCTGCTAATGCAATGACTGTGATGCCTGTAGTACCACCGCCAATATCAATGATCATGTTGCCAACTGGTTCTTCTACATCAATACCAATACCCAACGCTGCGGCCATTGGTTCATGAATAAGATAAACTTCCTTTGCCCCAGCTTGTTCTGCGCTATCCCTTACTGCACGTTTTTCAACTTCAGTAATGCTGCTGGGAATACAGATCATCATTCTCCAGCTTGGTGCAAACAATGGTTTTTTAGGATAGATCATTTTGATCATCTACCGTATCATTAACTCTGCTGCATTAAAATCCGCTATCACACCATCTTTCAGCGGACGAACCGTACGGATACTTTCATGAGTTTTTTCATGCATCATCAATGCTTTTTTACCCACGGCTAAAATATTTTTTGGATTATTTCTATCTAAAGCAACAATTGAAGGTTCGTTGACTACCACTTCATCGTTAAAAATAATCAGGGTATTTGCGGTACCCAGATCCATCGCAATTTCCTTCGTAAAAAAATTAAATAGGCCCATAGTATATTATAAAGAAAAATCTATTATTAAATAATGTGAGCAAAGTTGAAGGAAATTATCCGAAATAACAATGGCAAACTGTTTATTTTCCTACAGTTTAAAGAATTGTTGATAACCGGTTATTTATAATTATTTAAATTCAAATCCAATATCCTCCCTGAAATAGATACCGTCAAAATATAGTTGTTCCAACATATAAGTAGATTGTTCAGCTGCTTCGCGGATTGTATCTCCGAAAGAAGTAATAGCTAATACCCGGCCTCCA
>Ga0207018_1107_pt1 | contig 14048 bp, 13 predicted proteins | sample Alteio_BWMinCont_52_FD_153476 | JGI IMG/M metagenome (GOLD analysis project Ga0207018, IMG submission 153476) | Enriched cells from forest soil in Barre Woods Harvard Forest LTER site, Petersham, Massachusetts, United States -... | ecosystem: Environmental > Terrestrial > Soil > Temperate forest >...
GAACATCATTCATTTTGTACCGGTAAAAGCAGCAGCAGGCTATCTTGCAGGCTATGCCGATAGTGAGTTTATTGATGAATTAAATACATTTACCTTACCAATGTTGGCTGGCGGTAATTACCGTGCATTTGAAATTATTGGTGATAGTATGATGCCTACACCAAGCGGAAGTATTATTGTTGGCGAAAAGGTGGAAGATACTGAGGCTATAAAAAATAGCCAGGCGTATATAGTTGTAAGTCGCAATGAAGGCATTGTTTATAAAAGAATAGAAAGGAATAATCGCACTAAAAATAAATTGACATTAGTGAGTGATAATCCGCAGTTTCAGCCTTACCAGGTAAATGCAGAAGACATTGTGGAATTGTGGCAGGCACAAATGGTGATAAGTAAAGTAAGCCAACAACAAAGATGGGATGTAAATTCGCTTGCAAGTATGGTGAATAATTTGCAAAGCCAGGTAAGTTCTCTGAAGAAAAAAATGAATTAATACTTAGTTTAGTAAACAGATGCATCGATTAATAATTAAAAAAACACATGTTATGATTAAGTTACAAATTGTAGGCAATCTTGGTAAGGATTGCATCGTAAAAGAAGTAAATGGAAAAAATGTTATCAATTTTAGTGTAGCCCACACCGAAAGGTTCAAGGACAGTACTGGTAATCTTAAAGAAAGAACCACCTGGGTTGAATGCGCTTATTGGACAGACCGCACTGCAGTAGCCCAATATCTTAAAAAAGGTAAAATGGTTTATGCAGAAGGTTCACCTGAAGCAGATGCTTACATGAACAAAGAAAACCAGGCTGCAGCTACGCTTCGTATGAGGGTACAGAATGTACAATTATTAGGTGGTGGCAATGATGGCCCTCAAAATAACACATCGTCTGCTACCGGTAATATTGCAAGTGCTGCACCTTTAGCTGCTTCAGTAAGTGAGATACCTGTTGCAGATGATTTGCCGTTTTAAATTTTTTGTGTAGAGTTATATATATTAATACCCCTTAAATGGGGTATTTTTTTATTAATTCTTGTCGGGATTTCTCATTTTACTATTAAAACGGCTATACCCGAAATAAATAACAAATCCAATCAATAACCATCCAATCAGTCTTGCCCAATTCGTCCATCCTAAACCGAATATCATTGCACCGCAAACAAGAATACCTAATATCGGAACCAATGGAACCAATGGTGTTTTGAATTGACGTGGCATTTCCGGATTTGTTTTTCTCATAATAATTACTGCTGCACAAACAAGCATAAATGCAAACAAGGTTCCGATACTTGTCATATCGCCAACAATATCACCTGGTACAAATGCTGCAAAGATTCCTACCAACACCAACGTAATAAGATTTGCTTTATAAGGAGTTTTATATTTTGAATGAACAGTGCCAAAAACACCTGGTAACAATCCATCACGGCTCATAGAATAAAACACTCTGGATTGGCCTAACAACATTACCAATATCACCGAAGAAAAACCCGCTAATATTGCTACCGTTACTAATTTTCCCAGCCACGCATATCCTATCATGTATTTATTTATTGCATAAGCAACGGATGCTTCTTTACCAGATGTTCTGAAATCATTTACAGTGGCCACTCCTGTAAGTACATGTGCAAACAATATATATAAAATGGTACAGATCGCTAATGAACCCAGGATACCTATCGGCATATCTTTCTTTGGATTTTTTGCTTCCTGTGCAGCCGTACTTACTGCATCAAAACCAATAAACGCAAAGAACACAACTCCGGCTGCTCCTAATATTCCCATGATTCCACCATAATGATGATTAATCCCCTGGCTATCTGTATACGTGCTGGCAATAGGAATATAATGTTCATGATTTACGGGATTGATAAAGCCCCAGCCAATAATAATGATCAGTATAACAATAGTAACTTTTGTAATTACAATTATATCGTTAACAACAGCAGATCCATGAGTACCCCTGATTAATAATAAACTTAACAAGGTCACAATACCAAGCGCCGGTATATTAAGAATACCATGAATGCCGGTAGTAGAAATTTCAAAAGGAGAATGACACCATTCATACGCAATGGCTTTCCAATGCAACACATTTACTAAAAGATTATTAAGATATTCACTCCATGCAATGCCCACCGTTGCTGCACCTACAGCATATTCAAGAATAAGATCCCATCCAATTATCCATGCAATCAATTCTCCCATGGTAGCATACGAGTACGTGTATGCGCTTCCGGCAATCGGAATAGAAGATGAGAATTCTGCATAACAAAGTCCTGCTAATCCACAACCAATAGCCGCCACTATAAAACCAATTGTTACAGAAGGGCCTGCATTTTGCGCAGCAGCAGCTGCGGTTCTTACAAACAAACCGGCACCAATGATAGCGCCAATTCCTAATGCAACAAGATTACCTGCACTTAATGTACGCTTCAATCCTTTTTCAGAATCGGCAGCTTCTGCAATTAATTTGCTTAAAGGTTTTTTTACAAATAAACTCATGTTAGTTGCTTTGGATGAATAATTATTGTTTCGGAAAAATAGGTAATAATTTTTAAAAACAATCTATTCAGCTTTTTTGGTAATAAAAGCCAGTACATTTATTAATATTATATTGCAAAATCTTTCGACAATGCTTTTTGTAACTGAGCTGTTTGTAAATATCATGAGCGTGATGTAGATATCAAGATTATTGAATAATTTTAAAAAATTTATTAGCCCTGATTATGCAAGATATTATCCTGCTTGATTTTCACTGGATGCAATTATTGCAACCGCAATGGTATATTGAGAATGGCGGATTGTGGTTCATTCTTTTTGCGGTATTTGCTGAGACAGGATTATTTGCCGGTTTCTTTTTTCCGGGGGACTCCTTACTATTTGTAACCGGAATTTATAGTAATGAATTAGTGACCAAAGGATTAAAGATTGATATGCACAATTCACTTTTTAATTTATTGTTGTTGGGTATTTTAATTTCTTTAGCTGGTATAATAGGAAATTATGTTGGATATTGGTTTGGACGAAAGAGTGGCCCGTTTCTTTTTCAACGAAAGGATACATTGCTTTTTAAAAAGAAATACTTGCACCAGGCACATGATTTTTATGAACAGCATGGCGGTGGTGCAATTGTATTTGCAAGGTTTCTACCAATTGTTCGAACCTTTGCACCAATAATTGCAGGCATTGTTGAAATGAATAAAAAAAGATTTGCCCTTTATAATGTAATAGGCTGCCTGGCATGGGTGTATACTATGTTACTTGGGGGGCATTACCTGCAGCGTCTTGTATTGCGTTGGTTTAATTTTGATTTGAAGGATCACCTCGAAGTAATTGTAATTGGAATTGTATTGATAACTACTGCACCTGTTTTGGTAAAATTATTTTTTGGTAAAAAGAAATCACCGACTGCTAGCACTACACAAAATTCTTAATGAATAACTACCATGAAGAATAATCGTTCTACTTCCGTTTTTAATATTGCTGTTTTTGTAGCTGCGCTTGGATATTTTGTAGATATATACGACTTGTTGCTTTTTACTATTGTTCGTAAGCCAAGTATCATTGCATTACATGTTACAGATCCGGCAGGGATTTTAACAGCAAGCACAAAGATCATTAACCTGCAAATGGTAGGATTATTGATTGGTGGTATTATATGGGGAGTGCTCGGTGATAAAAAGGGAAGACTGTCCGTGCTATTCGGTTCCATAATTTTATATTCTATAGCTAATATATTTACAGGCTTTGTTCAAAACGTAGATCAATATGCATGGGCAAGGTTTGTAGCAGGACTGGGTTTGGCAGGAGAGCTTGGAGCTGGTATTACTTTAGTAAGTGAATTATTACCGAAAGAGAAAAGAGGGATCGGAACATCAATAGTTGCCGGTATTGGATTGAGTGGCGCTATATTAGCTTACTTTATTTATTACTACACAAAAGACTGGCGTATCTGTTATTTTATTGGCGGAGGACTTGGTTTTGTTTTATTGATACTGCGTATAAGCGTTGCCGAAAGTGGCATGTTTAAAGATGTGAGAGAACAAAATGTAGTCCGCGGCAATTTCTTGATGTTCTTTACGAATGTAGCCCGGTTTAAAAAATACCTGAAAGCGATATTAATCGGTTTGCCAACATGGTATTGCGTAGGCATTCTTATTAATCTTAGCGACAGGTTTGCAAAGGAATTATATGGAGTCAACGCTATTGATTCCGGAAGATCAATTATGTTTTCTTATATAGGTGTTTCTGTCGGAGGTATTTGTATTGGTATTATTAGTCAGTGGATGAAAAGTCGTAAAAAACCTCTTTTTCTTTTTTATGCGTTGACGATTATTTCCGGCATTATTTTTTTTAGCCCTCTAAATAATAATGATATTACGATGTATTTATTGTGCGGTGCTTTAGGCTTTGCTACTGGGTTCTGGGCAGTATTTGTAACAATGGGAGCAGAGCAGTTTGGAACCAATTTACGTGCAACTGCCGCAACTACTATTCCCAATATGGTCCGTGGTTCATTGCCGTTAATGAATTTATTGTTTAAAAATCTGTTCCAGGATTCATGGAAGTGGGGAATTGTAAAAAGTGCCGAATATACAGGTAGTATTGTAATTATCATTACGCTTATTGCTGCATTTTTTACAGAAGAAACTTTTAATAAAGATTTAAATTATGTGGAGGAATTATAGGCGAAGTAAAATCTAATTATCTTTTAGTCAACATAAGTTTCTTTAAGAATAGCTTTGATGTTGAATATTTCTTTTTCAACCAGGTTACCTAATACTTTAATTATTCTTTTTCTGTCAACCGTTCTGATTTGATCTAAAACTATCCATCCTTTTGTCTTGTTATGTTTAACACTAACTCTCGTTGGATATGGTTTTGAGTTGCTTGTCATAGGAGCAATAACAATTGTCTGTAAGTATTTATTCATTTCGTTTGGTGATAAAATTACACATGGGCGTGTCTTTTTCATCTCACTTCCGATTGTCGGATCAAGATTGACCAACACAACCTGGTATTGCTTTAACTCCATTCTTCTAAATTTTCATCTTCAAAAACATCCGACATAAAAAGTTTATCGTCGCCATTATTGTGCATTTTTTTAAACAACTTTTCCCAGCCGTTTCTTGCGGCAGATTTAGGCTTCACTATTATGTATTCCTTTTCAAGAATTAGTTCAACGGTGTCTGTAATGTTGTATTTTTCAATTAGCGTCTTCGTTAATCGGATTCCTTTAGAATTACCAATCGGGATTACTGAGATGTCCATAAAAATGTATTTTGTTGTAGCCACAAAGTAATTACAATATTTTGAATAAAACAAATTGAATGAGATGTATTGAAATGGAATATTGTAAAAAGCGCCGAATACACGGGGTGTTATTGTGCTTATTATTACTCTTATTGCTGTATTTTTTTACAGAAGAAACTTTTACTAAAGATTTAAATTATCTCGAACAATCATAGTTTTTTACATCCTGTTAAGTTATTTATAAAGTAGAAACACATGTGATTATAATAGCAATAATTGTAATTGGTTTGTGTTTTAATTTAACAGATAGTTTGAATTATGGTACTAGCTTCAGTTTTTCATGGCATCATTGTTGTGAATTTATTCTGTTATTCTTTTTTTTTTAGTAAAAGAAAAGAATAACCTCACTTGTACTATATACCATTAATCATCAGTTCATCTTATAAATCTAAATAGCTATAAATTGATATGCTAAAAATATTTTTCTTTCAATTACTTTTTTGTTTTGTGGCAATAAGTATATCTGCACAGGATATTTCTGTACTGGTTAATTATACAACGTCGCCTGGTTTAAAAGAAAAATTACTTATCTTTTATGATAATAAAACGAAACTTACCTGGGATGATTTCAAAGCATCACCTGATGACAATATGAATGCAGCTGCACTTACAGATGCGGGATTTGGATATGGATCAACTTATAGTAGCGCTGATGGGAAAGGCAATCTTACGATTACGGTATATTGTGATTTTGATAAAAAAGGATCATGGGTAAAACCTATCGGCAGGAATGATTATATTTTAAAACATGAACAACATCATTTTGATATCAGTTATATCTGCACAATGTTGTTTATTAAAAAATTAAGAGAAACAAAATTCACTTCTTCCAATTATAATACACTTATTAAAGAGGCCTATAAAGAAACTACTATTAACATGTCTTCCATGCAAAATCAATATGATGCAGAAACACATAATGGGTTATTAAAAGATAAACAAGAAGAATGGGCTAATAAAATAGATAAGCAGTTACAATTATTGCAGGCTATTGAACAATGATCGCAATTTTTCTTTCTTTAATATTTTCTGACCAGTACTTCCTTTGGCGATAATACGGTCGCCGTTTTTTGCTTTAAAACTACAGATAAGATGATTGCCGCTTAATTCTTCATAAGTGCCGATAAATGTTATGTCATTTCCAATAAAAGCAGGAGCAATGTGTTGAATATTTACGAAGGTTCCTATACCTTCTTCATCATCATCTTTCATTTCCAATACAAATAAACGGGTACACCATTCGGCATCTCTTCCCAATGCAAATGTTGAGTATAATTCGTGAACAGTACCACTTTCAAAAGTAGCTGTATCAGCAGGAGTAACTTTATGGATAAAAGTTTTTGTATCTCCTTTATGAAAAATATTCTTCATTAATAAAATCAAAGGTTTACTATTAAAACAGGTATTTTTAATTCGTGCCGTACAGTATTTACTGTTTCGCCATAAATAAAATCTTTTAAACCCGTGTGTCCGTGAGCGCCAGCTACCAACATATCAATATCATTACTTTTAACAAGCCGTACAATTTCTTTAGCACGGTTTCCAAAACCAAGGAAGCCTTCCGAATGCAAACTTCTTTCACGAAGTTGATTTACATAAATATTCATACGCTCTTTATCATGTCTTGTTTCGTAATCATCACTTTCTTTTCCTAACAATTTGGCAGATGCACTTTCAACAATATGTACCAATATATAATGCGTATCTTTTTTTCCCTGGCCAATTGCAAAAGCCAACAATTTTTCATCATTTTCACTAAAGTCTAATGCAACTGCAATCTTTTTAAACTCTGGTATAGCAAGATCGCTAGCAAGATTAATATCCGGATGCACTTGTATTGAAACAGCTTTCTTTTTTGTACCAATGAAAGGATGGAAGATGATATACAAAAGCAGTACCGTAAAAAATACCGTTAATACTATCAATAAGATTTTTGGTAGCAACGGGGCGTTCGTCTCAAAATAAGGAATTGATCCATTTATTAACAAACTTATATTTAAATAAATTAAAACAGCTGCAACCAGCCATGATGCAATTTTGGTAATGGGTTTAATTGTAAAGACGCCCATACTTTTCTTATCACTTACAAAATGTATCAGGGGGATAACAGCAAAGCCTAATTGAAGGCTTAAGATAACCTGGCTTAAAACGAGTAATGCATCAGCCTGATCCTCTCCTTTAATAATCACCACCAATAATGCCGGTATTATTGCAAGCAATCGTGTAAGCAAACGCCTTACCCAAGGATTTATGCGTAACCGTAAGTAACCTTCCATTACTATTTGCCCGGCTAAAGTACCGGTGATAGTACTGCTTTGCCCGGCAGCTATCAATGCAATTGCAAAAAGCTTTGGAGCTAAATTGCCAAGAAAGTTAGGCAACAATTTATACGCTTCTTTAATCTCAGCTACTTGAGCATTGCCTGTTTTAAAGAAAACTGTTGCCGCCAAAATAAGAATTCCTGCATTAACAAGAAAAGCAATGTTTAAAGCAATGGTATTATCTATCCGGTTATAATGTAAAGCTTCGCGTATGCCTTTTTCTGATCGTTCTATTTTTCTCGTCTGTACTAATGCTGAATGGAGATATAAATTATGCGGCATTACAGTAGCACCAATAATTCCAATGGCAATATATCTTGCTTCTTCATTGGGAAGAGAAGGGATAAGGCCATGTGCAACTTCACTAAGATGGGGTCGCGCAAAAATAATCTCAATTAAAAAAGATATTGCAACTATTGCTATAAGGCCTATTATAAAAATTTCCATTTTGCGCATACCAAGCCTTTGCAGGTATAGTAAAAGAAACGTATCCAATATGGTAATAGATACTCCCCATACTAAGGGTAAGCCTGTGAGCAATTGAATACCAATTGCCATTCCCAATACTTCTGCAAGGTCGCAGGCAGCAATAGCAACCTCGGCAAAAATGTACAAGGTTAAATTAATATACTTCGGGTATGCCCTTCTGTTAGCTTGTGCCAGATCAATGCCTCTTACAATACCAAGACGTGCTGATAATCCTTGTAACAGCAAAGCCATTAGGTTACTCATCAACAATACCCACATTAATGTATAACCAAATTTACTGCCACCTTGCAGATCTGTGGCCCAGTTGCCCGGATCCATATAACCTACACTAATAAGATAAGCAGGACCCAGAAAGGACAATGCTTTTCTCCATCCATTACCTTTACGGGTAGTGTCAATAGTTGCATGAACTTCACTAAGCGATAAATCTTTAACTTCAATCATTATATAACTACAAAATTAATGATATATGGCTGAACGTATAAATATCGGTTCTGGTTCTCCATGGGAAGATATTGTTGGTTATTCAAGAGCTGTGAGAATTGGCAATATAGTTGAACTAGCTGGTACAACAGCAATAGATGGAGATACATTAATTGGTAAAGACGATGTATATGCACAAACAAAATTTATTCTTTTCAAAATTGAAAAAACATTGCAGCAAGCCGGAGCTTCATTAACTGATGTTGTGAGAACAAGAATGTTTGTAACAAATATTGCCGATTGGGAACTTGTAGGTAAAGCTCATGGAGAATTCTTTAAAAAAATAAAACCTGTTTCAACAATGGTAGAAGTAAATAAACTTATTGACAAAGACATGTTGGTTGAAATTGAAGTAACGGCTATCGTTGGTTGAAAAAATAATATGATTAGAGATGATAAGAATTATTTATGTTGAATGAAGTGTCGCCACTGAAGTTTAATTGATATATAAATGTCGGTTTCAAAAAACAAATTTAAAAATTGAATTTTTAAATTTAATTGTAAACATTATAAATAATTGATGTATATTTTTTCTTTAAAATTCCCTTAAATTGTGCTCTCACTAAAGGATTTCCTTCTTATGAGTTTTAATAATTTTAATGTTCCTTACGAAATTGATAAAAATTATAACAAAAAAGTAGCTTATTTTTCGATGGAGTTTGCAGTCCATCAGCCTTTAAAAATATATAGCGGTGGCTTGGGTTTTTTGTCTGGTTCACACATGCGTAGCGCTTATGAACTGAAACAAAATTTAATAGGCATCGGCATTTTATGGAAATATGGTTATTATGATCAGGCAAGAAATTCAGACCAAACACTCCAGGTTCAATGGAATGAAAAAATATATAATTATTTAGAGGATACAGGTATTAAATTCCAGATTGATATTCACAGTCACTCGGTTTGGGTAAAAGCATTATACCTCAATCCAAACACTTTTAACAGTGCGCCTCTTTTCTTTCTTACAACAGACTTGCCGGAGAACGATTATGTTTCTCAAACTATTACACATCGTTTGTATGATGGCAATCTTGCAACAAAAGTTGCGCAGTTTATTTTATTAGGTGTTGGCGGGGCTAAACTGATAGACGAAATGAATTTTAATCCGGATCTATATCATTTTAATGAAGCACATGGTATAAGCGCTGCATTTTATTTGTACAGAAAATTTAATAACCTGGAAGAAGTAAAAAAACGGGTGGTGTTTACAACACATACTCCGGAAGAAGCCGGTAATGAAAGGCATGATATTTTTCTTTGTGAAAAAATGAGTTATTTCTGTGGAATGCACATTGACGATGTAAGAAAGATAACTGGTATGGAAGATGATCTTTTCAATCATTCATTGGCAGCATTACGTATAGCCAAACTTGCAAATGGCGTATCCCAATTACATGGTGAAGTAAGCCGGAAAATGTGGGGTAAATACAAAGGTATTTGCGAAATTAAAGCGATCACTAATGCACAAAACTATACTTATTGGGGAGATAAAGAATTATATAAAGCAAAAGATGAAGGCAATCACGATGCTTTTGATGAGCGTAAGAAAAACCTCAAAAAATGGTCAATGGAAATTATTGCTGATCAGGCAGGTAAAATATTTGATCCGGAAATTCTTACAATTGTTTGGGCACGTCGGTTTGCAGGATATAAAAGAGCCGAATTAATAACCAGGGATCATAAAAGATTTCAGGCTTTGTTAAGTAATACAAAGTATCCGGTGCAAATAGTTTGGGCAGGAAAGCCTTATCCGCTGGATAACCCAGCCATTAGTGATTTTAATCATTTGGTAAATCTCAGTAAACAATATAAAAATGTGGCTGTGTGTATTGGATATGAATTGACTTTAAGTAAACGCTTAAAACAGGTTGCAGATATCTGGTTAAATAATCCACGTGTGCCACGGGAAGCAAGTGGAACAAGTGGTATGACAGCTGCAATGAATGGTGCCATTAATTTCAGTACAAATGATGGATGGATATGCGAGTTTATAAAAAATGGAGTGAACGGTTTTGTAGTCCCTCCGGTTGATTATGAAAAAATGCATGTACAGGAACAGGATGAATACGATTTGAACCAATTGTATGAAATACTGGAAAACCAGGTTCTGCCTGCATATTATGATGATAAAAACAAGTGGAGACAGATAGTTCAGAATGGAATGGCTGATGTACGTGTACAGTTTGACAGTAACCGTATGGCAGATGAATATTACAAGATACTTTATAAATAAAATAATGATTGATTTTATTAAAAGCTCCTGATTAACGGGCTTTTTTTAGTCCCCTCAAAATAATTTTTGCTTAACAAAGTGTAAAAAAAAAGATTTTATATAATTTTTTTGTTCCCGGCATTTGATCATCATTCATCTTCATTGGTAAATAGAATTTTGTTATTAAATGGCTTTTGAGAAAAGCCATTTAATAACCACTCTTATACAGCAGTGATACTATTCATCTTTTTATCGGGAACGTTTCCGTAACTAATATTATACTGAAAATAGCAAACACTTACATTTGGCGAAGATTGATATGTCATATAAAAATATTCAGATGAAGTCACTTTTTAACAGACACTTGTTTATAGGTAAAACTATTGCTCTATTATTAATTGTAACCCTTGTTTTTAATTTATCCAACGTCCATGCGCAGGAAAAAGATATTTCATGGTATACTGCCAATGCACCTTTTAAAATGTCCACGTTAACTGTTCCTCTTTTCTCAAATAAGGTTTTCTCCATAAAAGATTATGGAGCCATCAGTGACGGACAAACGCTGAATACAACAGCATTCGAAAAAGCAATAACGGCTTGTGCTGCTGCCGGTGGAGGAAGAGTATTGGTACCTGAAGGTTTGTGGTTAACTGGTCCAATTCAATTAAAAAGTGATGTGGATCTGCATTTAGAACGTGGTGCCTTGGTGATCTTCACAAAAGATCATTCCCAGTTTCCAATTATTAAAGCATCCAACGGAAGTACAAATTATCTTCCGGCATCCCCCATATATGGGTATGACCTTAAAAATATCGCCATTACAGGCGAAGGAATTTTTGATGGCGGCGGCGATAGTTGGCGTCCTGTAAAAAAAAGTAAAACCACTGATGCACAATGGAAACAACTGATAGCTTCCGGAGGTGTGATTAGTAAAGATGGTTCAATATGGTGGCCCAGTAAAGAGGCGTTGGATGGGGAAGATATTATAAAAGAACTAAAGCAACGTACTGTAAAATCAACTGCCAATGATTATTTGCCGGTAAGGGATTTCCTGCGACCTAATATGCTATACCTGGTTAATTGCGACAATGTTTTAATTGATGGTGTAACATTGAGAAATTCTCCAAAGTTTGTTTTCTATCCAAGCCATTGTACCAATCTTACTATCCGTTATGCAAATATATTTAATGAATGGTATGCACAAAATGGTGATGGCATTGATATAAGCGCTTGTGAAAATGTGGTGATCTATAAATGCAATGTCAGTGTTGGCGATGATGGCATTTGTATGAAATCAAGCAGCAGTAAAAACGATGATGAAGATGGCGCAGATCTGAAAAATATTTTAATTGCAGCGTGTAATGTATATCATGCACATGGAGGTTTTGTAATTGGCAGCAATACGGATGGCGGTATAAAAAATATCTATGTAACGGATTGTAACTTTGCAGGCACCGATGTTGGGATCCGTGTAAAAAGTAATTATGGCCGTGGAGGATTAGTAAAAGATATCTATATATGCAACATTTTTATGCGGGATATTGCAAACGAAGCAATTTTATTTGATACCTATTATGAAGATATGCCTGCAGGAAAAATAAAAAGTGATGGGCAACCTCAAGTGCATGAGAAAACACCGGAATTCAGGGATTTTCATATCAGTAATATAAATTGTAATGGAGCTGCGACAGCTATCTCTATAACAGGATTGCCAGAAATGCCCGTCAACAGGATATTTTTCGATCATATTGTTATCTCATCTGATAAAGGTTTGGTTGCAAAAGATGCTGCAAACCTGGATTTGAAAACAGTAAAATTAATTACTACTTCAACAGACCCAATATATTCTTTAAGTGGCGTAAAGAATCTGCAATTAAACGAAGGTTATTTTCCTGAAAACAGCAAAGTATTTGTGAAAGCAGATGATAAAACAACTGGAGTAAAAATTTCGTCTACTGATCTCCGTAATGTAAAAGATGCACTTCAACTAAGTGCTAACAATTAATAGAATATTTTAAATGATTAAAGCCCGGCAACTATATATACCGGGCTTGTTATTTATAAATCTTTTTGTTATCGTTTTTACCATCTGCGTTCATCACGGTTATGATCAAAACCTCTGTCTCTTCCAAAGTCTCTGCGATTAAAATCTCTCCTTGCAAAATCATCGTGCCTGTAATTGTTATAAGCAACTATAGGTTTACGATAAGCAGCCCTATAATAATTTCTAAAGTGAATGGAATTATCTAACCAAACTTGTGGACCTCTATGATAAACCATAAATCTTGCTGCATTATTAAGATAAATACCAGAGGGCAATACGTTCACAGTTAGCCAACCATAACCATTGTTGTAAATGTAGCGGCCACAATTAATGTCATAATAAACATTAGCATCGGGATAATAATAAAAGCCTTGTTGAACATTAGGTGTAGGTTGTGCATATTGTCCCGGCTGATTGTAGCTGTATTGCTGTGCATTTGGTGCAGGCTGTGAATATTGTTCAGCTTGATTATAATTGTTCTGTTGATCATCATAAGCTGTTTGTGCTTTAGCAGCAGAGAACAAACCACAAGTCATAATTGCTCCCAGAATTATTGTTTTTGTAATATTCGCTTTCATTTTATTAAGTTTTGTTACACATTCATAGAATGAAAAATGAAAGCGAAGTTTATTAAAGAGTTGTTAAAGGAGTTAGAAGATATTGACCTATGCTGAAGCATTATTCAATAAAGATATGCAGTACAAGAGTGGTTATTAAATGGCTTTTGAGAAAAGCCATTTAATAACAAAATCCTAATTGCCAATGAAGTTTAATAGTATCACTAAAGCCAGGCTCAAAAAAAATCCCTGCCAATTAGCAAGGATTATATTTATTATTTAAAATTCTTAAACTGTTGTTTCCATATAAGATTCTATTGGCTCACAAGTACAAATCAAATTCCTGTCACCATGTGTATTATTAACCCTGCTCACACTCGGCCAAAATTTATTTTGCTGTACATACGGTAACGGGTATGCGGCCTGCGTACGTGAATAAAGATGTTCCCATTTATCAACACAGGTAAAAATGGAACTGCGGCGCATGAATTCATTGTTGATCTCCGTCCGTTTAAAACCAGTGCTGGTATTGAAGCAGAAGATGTGGCCAAACGTTTAATGGATTATGGCTTTCATGCACCTACACTTTCTTTTCCTGTAGCTGGAACTTTAATGATTGAGCCAACAGAA
>Ga0207018_1109_pt1 | contig 13879 bp, 16 predicted proteins | sample Alteio_BWMinCont_52_FD_153476 | JGI IMG/M metagenome (GOLD analysis project Ga0207018, IMG submission 153476) | Enriched cells from forest soil in Barre Woods Harvard Forest LTER site, Petersham, Massachusetts, United States -... | ecosystem: Environmental > Terrestrial > Soil > Temperate forest >...
AAAGATGATATGCTCCCTAATATGACCGAGGGTAAACAAATAATGTTAGAGATGAGGAGTGGCGATACAGTGCAGTATGTATTGGTGTCAACTTCTTAAACTACTAGTTGCTCTTAATGTGTCAAATATTAGTTATTTAATTGCCCCGGCCTGAATGCCAGGGCAATAGAATGTTTTACTTTCAAAGAAGCCAATTACATGAGACTCTGAGGAATTACGAACTTGGAAATTCACCAACTCACCAATTTCCTCAACCCAAATATTTAGCGACTATTGGTAACCTTCTGCCAAATCCAAAACTTTTATCTGAAACCCTTAAAATTGGAGGGGCTTGGAACCTTTTATATTCGCTTTGATTCACCATTTTACAAATTCGATAAACAAGATCGCTATCATATCCCATGGCAATTATTTCCTTAGGACCTAATCTTTTTTCAATGTATTGAAATAGAATAGGATCAAGCATGTCATAAGGCGGAAGGCTGTCTACATCTTTTTGACCATGTCTTAATTCTGCAGAAGGTGCCTTATCAATAATAGAAACAGGGATACAATTATTCTGAAGCGTGTTTATAAATTTGGCCAATTCATATACTTCAGTTTTATAAACATCCCCTAAAACTGAAATGGCTCCGATTGAATCTCCATACATAGTACTGTAACCCACCGCTATTTCACTTTTATTGGATGTGTTAATAAGTATCAGGTTGAGCTTATTCGTGAGTGCCATTAGAATTGCACCCCGGATCCTTGCCTGGATATTTTCTTCGGTAATATCAGGTTGCAAATTAGCAAATACCGGTTTTAACATATTTTCATAGGCCTGCATCCCTTCGATTATTGGAATAATCTTATGATCTGTACCCAGATTATTTATCATTTCAAGCGCATCATTCTTAGATCCTTTAGAGGAATATGGAGAAGGCAGCAAGACTGGAAGCACATTATCTTTTCCAAGCGCTTGTACTGCCAATGCAAATACAACTGCTGAATCTATTCCCCCTGACATCCCGAGAACTGCTTTTTTAAACCCAAGTTTGTTAAAATAATCTGATATGCCCTCAACCAGCGCTAAATAAATTGATTCATATTTATTGCCAGTAGTGTATCTATGACTATCAATACCTTTGCTAATATCATCTAAATTAAAGTACTGCGTATCCTCCATGAAGGGAGCCATTTTCCATGTGTCTCCATTTGGGTTAACGACTGTGGAACATCCATCAAATATTAATTCCGTTTGTGCTCCCATATGATTAACATAAAACAAAGGAATGTTATATGTTTTGGCGTTTTTCTTCAGTATCTTAGTTCTTGCTTCATCATGTGTATATGAAAAAGGCGAGGCTGCGATATTAACCGCAAAATCCGGTTTTTCGAGGATTAAGTGATCCATTGGGTTGTCGATGTACATAGGGTCATCATCAATGTTCCATAGATCCTCGCAGATCGTAAGAGCTATTTTGTATCCATTCAGCTCTATACATTCAAAAACGGTGTTAGGCTCAAAATAACGGTATTCATCAAAAACATCATAATTTGGCAATAGTGTTTTGTGAACTACTTTATTGATTTCCCCATCTTTTAAAAAATAGGCAGCATTAAATAGATCTTTACCTTTAATTGATAGATTAATCGCCGGCCCTCCAACTATTGCAGCTATTCCTAAACAGTGACTCGCAATTTCATTAATCGATTGCTTACAAAGTGAAATAAAATCATTAAATTCTAGAAAATCCCTTGGCGGGTAACCACATATTGCCAACTCAGCAAATAAAACAAGATCAGCGTTTTCTGCTTTTGCCTTATGTATTTGGTCAATTATTTTTGAAGTATTCTTTTCGAAATTCCCGACATGGTAATCCAATTGGGCTATGGCAATTTTCATCTAACCTAAATCTATTACTATAGTGAAAAATCTTAATTATTTGAAGATTTCAAAATTAGGCTTCTTTTAATTGCTTTTAAAACTTAATACCTACGTTTAAAGATATGTTAGAAGGCGGTGAATTAAAATTACTTAAAACCGGAGGGTTGCTGTTTAAATTATCAGCGTGTTTTCCCCAAACATTTGTAAAGCCATTATTCCAGGTTATACTAGCCACAATAGCTGTTGTACCACCAAGGCTATATTCTGCACCAATTCCAATCACAAATGCAAGCATAAATAAATTTACATCATTCGTAACATTTAACCCCTTTACGGAACCAACGACAGTAGAACCTGATAATGTATCAATATTTGCTTTTGCCGCAAGCTTAACGCCTGGCATTATACCAACTTGAGCAAAATATTTCATATAGCCGACCTCATTGGTTCTCATTTTTAAGCAAACAGGAACTTCAACATATTGCAAGGATATATTTCTATCCACGGATGAATTCGGAAAATTTTTAATGTCAGGAAAATAATTAAAATCGGAATTGTAGCCTGACACTCTTGGATTTAAACTAATACCGTAGTTATTATTAAAGAAGTATTCACCTAGCAATCCATAAGCAAATCCAAATTGCGCACCACTTGATGTAACGTTATTTTTGGTAGGGTCATCAACATTTGCATTAGACCAGGCCACAAAAGGGTTAATCATAATACCGCCCGTAAATTTCCCGTTACTTGGAGGAGGCTGAGTAATTGTCGATTGTGCATGAAGGGTAGAGGTCGAATAGATTAATAAAGCAATGGCAAGCAGCTTTTTCATAATTTTGCGTTTTTGTAAAATATCAAATTAGAGATGATTAAAGTAAATAATGCAATAATAGGGGTTTTTGTTTTATCTGTATTCTTTTTATCAGGATGTAAATCAAGTGACCGATTGAATCCCGATGTAAGTAAAATTAATGCAAATGTAAAATTTATAAGGCTTGAAAAGGAACTTTTCAACATAGATAGTTTGCATTACACTGATGAAATGAAAAATCTTGTAGAGAAACATGGTGATGTAATTGAATTTTTTATAACAAGATTGCACAGCTATGGTAGATGGAATGATCCTAATACATTGACTAAATTCAGACAGGTGTATTTAAATAATCCTTATATGAGAGACTCATTATACCCGGATGTCGAAAAAGTTTTTACAGATCCAGTTATTCAAGACATTGAAAGCCAGTTTACTGATGCATTTAAACATTTAAAATATTACTATCCTAAGGATTCGTTGCCTAAAGTTTATACTATAATTAATCCCTTTGGATTTCAATCTTTTACGTATGGGAAAGACCTTTTAATTGCCCTTGAGTTTTTCCTTGGTGAAAAATATCGTTTTTATCCCTCCCTTGAAATGCCTGAATATAAAATGAAGGATTTCAGGAAAGAGTACATATTACCGACTTCCTTAAAAACCATTTTTCAAGGGAAATATGATGAAGACAAGCTCACAGATCAAACTTTACTAAGCAAAATGATATACCAGGGTAAGAGGCTTTTTTATTTAGATATCATGAAACCTGATATGGCCGACACTCTTAAAATTGAATATACAACAAAGCAGCTAAACTGGTGCAAAACTTACCAATATGATATGTGGGAGCATTTGGTAACAAAAAATTTACTTTATAATACCAACCAGGACAAGGTGGACAGATATATTGCCGAAGGTCCATTTACGAATGACGAAGATGTACCACAGGAATCAGCGCCACGACTTGGGGAATGGACAGGATGGCAGATTGTTAAAAAGTATATGGAAGAAAACCCAAAAGTTACTGTTGACGAATTATTTAGGGATAAGGATTATAAAAAAATATTGACATTATCAAAATATAAACCGTCGAAGTAAGTTTAAGGTTAAATGTTGAAAGTTAAAGGTTCCTCCGGAAATTGAATGGGGCTATTAATGATTTTTAGTAAATCGGTTTGGATTGAGAATAATTAAGTTCAAATATATTTTCTATTTTTACTGCGATTTTATAAACGATTAAAAAACCCTCAAGTGAAATACTTTGCTCCCCTTTCAATTTTGTTAGCATCACTTATGCTATCCTCATGCAATTTGCACCGGAATGTCAGCAATAAGATCATTCCTGTATCTCAAAAATTGCTTGTAAAAGAGGAATTACGTGAAGCTGATAATGGAGCAGAGCTTAAACAATGCAAGGAAAATATTTCCGTTATAGACAATAAAGAAATTATAGAAATAAAAAAAGATGTTATTCCAATATCCCAAACAGCATTCTCCATTAATACTGATGCAGATCATCATTCTCATGGCCCGAAAGCTGACTTTGCAAGGGATTCTGATGCTTGTGATCTTATATTGCTTAATGATAATAACAATTCAGTTATCAGGGCAAAAGTGACTGAGATAAATCAGGATGAAATAAAATATAAAAGATGCGATAACCTGACCGGCCCATTATACACCATTAAAAAAAGTGAAGTAAGTGAAATTCAATATGCAAATGGTACAAGGGATGTTATTCAACAAAATACGCCACTAACTAATAGCCATTATGCTAAAGAGAATTTTATTGTAAAGGTTAGGGGGCCATTTGTGCTCTCATCATTTATTATGGCACTTGCTGGAGTACTTATGTTGTTTACTCCTGCTGTTCTTATTGCCGTTACTGGTTGGTTGTTAGGAATATTCGGTATTTTGGCATTGGTATTTAGCATTATTGCTTTAGATAAAATAAGTAATCACAGGGAAAAATATAAAGGTAAAGGATATGCAATTACTGCCTTAATATTAGGGATTATTGAGGCCCTATCTTTCTTAATTCTTCTTGCAGCTCACATTATTTAAATATTATAAGAAAATATCATTTTTCTAACCTTTATAACATGAGGAAATTATTAGCAATTTATTTTTTATTAACTACAATTCTCTTGTCATCCTGTAATTTGTACCATAATCCAAATAATATTATAAGTCTTGGTTCATCTAAATTGCTTTTAAAACAGGGTCTCTTTGATCAAAAAAATAATAATGTTTTAGTTGTTATACCCAATAATTTTGTGATTTCAAATTCTTTGGAAAGTTTGAATGCAGGAAATAATGCTGCCCCATTTACAAATCCAAACAACAAAAACCTTTACATTTCTAACAATCCTGATAGTTGTGACCTAATGATTATGTATCTAGGGGCTAACATTAAAGCAAGGGTTTTAAATATCAGTCCTGGAGAAATAAAATACAAAAGATGTGATGACACAACCGGAAAAATATTGACAATAAAGAAGGCTAGAGTAATGGGTATAAAATATTCAAATGGGACGATCGACAATAATTTAAACGATCAGCCGCCAAAACGGTATAAACCAATCCCAAATGAAAATTCACAAAATAAAAATCCCAAACAAGATAATACGAACTCTAAAACACCTATTGTTGATTCCAATTCAAATGAATCAAAAAAAATAGCTCCACGATACAATGTCAGCTATGGCATATTATGGATATTAATGCTTAGTGCTACTATTTTACTATTTTTTGTCATTGGGGTGGGAATATTCGCTACATTACCACATTTACTTTTATCATTCCTGGCATTTTTGACTGGAATATCTTTTGTTGTATTTTTTGTTTGCTGGCTTTTGAAACTTGTGAGTTAGCGAATTAAGAAATAAATTCACTTCTCTTCCCATTCTTTAAATAACTTATCAACTACATCAGGGGCCAACAGCGGTTTATCATAATTTCCAATGGCTACCCGTTGTCTGTATGCCTCATAAAGGGATACTGCACAAGCAACGGATACATTCAAACTGGGAATCATTCCCATCATTGGGATTATAAAATTGCCATCCGCATAGGAGAGTAACTCTTCAGAAACCCCTTCATGCTCATTCCCAAATGCAAGTGCAGTCGGTTTAGATAATTCAAGATCATAAAGACTCACCGCATCCGTGGTAAGATGGGTTGCCCAGATTGAAAATCCTTTGTTTTTTAATTCATTAGCACAAGACGCAACATTCTCAAAATAATTGACCTCTACCCATTTCCGGGCAGATGCAGAAGATTTTTTGCCAAGTTTTTTTCTTCTATTTGGGTCTTGTGTATTTATTACATACACTTCCATCATACCAACCGCATCGCAACTTCTGAGTATGGCAGATATATTATGCGGATCGTGAATATTTTCAAGTATAATCGTGAGATCAGGTTGCCTGCGACTGATAACCTCTTTGAATTTTTTCTCTCTTTCGGGTGTCAACTGAGTTACTATGTTATTGAATTATTAGGTTATTCGATGGAGCGATTTGGCATTTTTAGTTTTAAATTAGAATAGAGGACGTCTTACAAAATAACACTGAAAATCAAAGATATCCTATCAACAGCCAGTTACTTATTAGCCCAACAACTTATTTTCCTTCGAAAGCTGGCTTCCGTTTTTCATTAAAAGCCTTTACACCTTCTTTATAGTCATCGCTGTTACCGGCTATTTCCTGGCAATTAGCTTCGTATTCAAGCATAGTGTCCAGGTCTGAGTTAAATGATTTGTTCAGCATCTTTTTCATTAGTCCTACTGCCTTAGTAGGTGCATTACGATAGAAACTCACTACTGTTTCTACGGCAGCGTCAAGTTCTTCAGCAGGTACTACCTTTGTCACAATTCCCAATTCAAGAGCTTGGGCGGCAGTAACTTTACTTCCCATTGTAGCCAATTCAAATGCTTTTTGACTTCCAACAACCCGAGGCAAGAAATAAGAAGAACCAGAATCAAGTACCAGCCCCACATTTATAAATATCTCAATGAGAGATGCGTTTTCAGCAGCTATCACCATATCTGATGCTAATGCCAATGAGCATCCAGCACCCGCTGCTACGCCATTCAACCTGCAGATTATCGGTTTTGGCATGGTCCGCATCGCTTTTATAATAGGATTATACCTCTTATCAATAGAATCCCTTAGAGATCTGTTTTCTTTCTGGGAAATATCTTTCAAATCCTGCCCGGAGCAAAATGCCTTCCCTGCACCTGTAAGTACTACAACTCTTACTTCATCATTCCTTGTAGCCTCTTTTAGTGCATCCTGCAATGCATAACTCAGTTCATCATTAAAGGCATTATAAACATCTGGTCTATTAAGAGTAATATAGGCAGTTTTATCTTTTATTTCAAGAATGAGGCAATCTGGCATTTTTATTTTTGTATTATTTTTAGTTTTAATATTTTGATATTGAGTCCTTATCAGATTAAGACGCATGCAATGCTTCTCTACAAATCTGACCCCTGACTCCTGTCCCCTTATTCCTTATTTCTCTATTTTCTTCAATTCAAATTTTTCCTTCTTTCCATCCCAAATCATTTCATAAAGGGCACAAGGCAGATATTGTTCCTGAATGACGATTTTGGCATCGTCAGGAGCAATTTTATAGGTAATAGCTTTTTTTAGATTAGATTCATTATCTTCATATCCTTTAGCAGTATATAAGTCAAGATCTTTATATTCTTTTTTATATTTTGCTTTAAGCCTGCTAAGGATAAACTTGTTATCGACTTTAGGATAAAATTCCTCAGTTACGTCTCTCCAACCACCTGCTGATTTCACATAAAAATTAAGAGTTCCGGTGCAATATGGGTTGCAATTGCTTTGCTCAACAGCCATCACCATGTTTCCATTATCCTTTTTAAAAGTCTGTAAACGGGTATATTTACTATCCCCTGGTTTTTGAAGTTCCATATAGCCTTTATCTATATTCTTATACCTGATAATTTGTTTCCGTAAAGAAATATCATCCTTAATTCTCGCATGAGGGCTAGCTTCCTGTTTTACGGCCATAAATTCGGTAACAACAGGCAAATCCTCGAGAGGAAAAGTATAATAATAAGCTTCAACACCTTTAGGGGTATTAGCTTCCTTTTCAGCAGCTTCTTTATCAGCCTCCTTTTTCTCTGCGGCCGTCATTGGTTTAGGCTTAGGAGCCGGTTTGGGCTTTGGTGCAGGAGTCGTTTTAGCCTGAGTTTTTCCACCCTGTGTCTGTCCTTCTTTTGTATTTGTTGTGGATTTTGATCCTGGATTACTTTTTGCTTTGGCCTGGCTGTTAGCTTTTTTATAATCCTTTTTAGGAGCTGCGGCCTTTTTTGTTGTATCGGTTTTTGTTGTGTCAACTTGTTGTTGCTCTATATTTTTTTGTTCCGGTACTTTTTGTACACTTGAGTCCTTTTGTAATTTCTTATTTGCAGTGCTATCCGTCTGCTCGGTGTCGTTTTTCTTCTTATTTTTTTTGAATAATTGAGCCGAAGATGCTGTACTGATGCTTAAAGCAAGTAAACAAAGTAATAAACGCTGCATGTATAAAATTTTATTTTAACAAAGTTAACAGAAATTAGTAATTTTCCTTCCTCAAATGGCTTTGCGGCCTTTTACTTTGCAAAGAAACACAAAAATTAATTTATGATGCTCATTGCTGACAGTGGTTCTACTAAAACTTCTTGGGTTTTAGTGGATACTGATCAAAATCAAATCCATTTTACCACTTCAGGATTCAATCCTTATACACAAACAAAAGAACAGATCATTGCCATTATTCAATCTGAGGTTTGCAAAAATCTCACTGATATTTTAGTTGAGAAGTTATATTTCTACGGTGCAGGATGCTCGACAGATGAGAATAAAATGTTGATGCATAGTTGTTTTAAAAATTATTTTAAGGAGGCAATAATTGAGATCGACCATGATTTAATTGCGGCTGCGAGGGCTTTATGGTTTAATGAAAAAGGAATAGTTGCTATTCTTGGTACCGGATCAAATTCATGTGTGTATGACGGCAAAAATATTATCGACTCCGTTCCGGCATTGGGTTATATACTTGGTGACGAAGGGAGTGGAGCCTATTTGGGCAAAAGTCTCATCAAAGATTTTTTGTACTTGAAAATGCCTGAAGTTATTTTTGAAAAATTCAGCAATGAATATCATTTGGATTCCGAAATAATACTTGATAAAGTATATAAGCAGGATAATCCTAATAAATGGCTTGCATCGTTTTCAACTTTTATTTATGCAAATATTGAAGACAATTATTGCACTGATCTTGTGACTAATAGTATAAAGGCCTTTTTTGAAGGCCACATTAAAAATTATGAAAAATATATAGACTGGCCGATTGGTGTAATAGGCTCTATCAGTTACTATTACCGAGAGATTATTGAAAAAGTAGCAACAGGATATGGCTTTACATTAAAAAAAGTCATAAAATCGCCCATTGATGAGTTGGTACGATATCATCTCTCAATAGAAAAACAAAACAAATGATGCTGTCAAATAAAATAACGGAGTCTGATTCTAATTATAATGACCTGGAGCATATGGATACCCGATCGCTCCTTACTTATATAAATGTAGAAGATCAATCTGTACCTGTTTCAGTTGCAAAAACAATTCCCCAAATTGAAAACCTGGTAAATGCGATATACAATAAATTAATTAATGGGGGTCGATTATTTTATATTGGTTCAGGAACCAGTGGGAGATTAGGAATTGTCGATGCATCTGAATGTCCTCCAACTTTCGGCGTGGAGCATGAAATGGTAATAGGGATCATAGCTGGAGGAGACAAAGCAATTAGAAAAGCCCAGGAAGGTTCGGAAGATAATATGGATGCAGCCTGGATTGACCTAAAGAAACAAAATATTAGCGATAATGATATTGTTGTAGGAATTTCTGCTTCTGGCACTACACCCTATGTTTTGGGAGGACTAAAGGATTGTCATGCAAATAGTATAATAACGGGATGCGTCGTATGTAATTTAGAAAGCCCCGTTGCGGGCTTTGCCAACTTCCCCGTAGAAGTAGTAGTGGGCCCTGAATTTGTAACGGGGAGTACCAGGATGAAAGCAGGCACAGCTCAAAAGCTGGTTTTAAATATGTTAACTACCTCTGTTATGATAAAATTAGGCAGGGTGAAGGGCAATAAAATGGTTGACATGATGCTCTCTAATCAAAAATTGGTAGATAGAGGAACCCGAATGCTTATGAATTTGTACAAATATGAATACAATCATGCGCAAGACCTGCTTCTAAAATATGGTAGCGTTAGGGGTGTGATTGATGAAATTGAAAAAAAAGATTAAAATACTAAAATATTAAAAAATTAAAAGATTAAGATTGAGAGAACGCAATTTTTCAATTTTACAATCTTTTAATTTTTCAATTTATTTAAAGTCATGCACGAAATAGAACCATATTTTAACTGGCGCCTATTTTATACGGCTGAGCAGGACAAGCATTCCCCTTTTTATAAACGCAGCTATAGCGAGTTCTATTTTACAAATTCTGTATATGACTATGCAATTCACCCGCAATGGGATGAAATTGGTTCTGAAACTCTATATCTAAAGATCCTTTACGTGGATTACGATACGGGTTTCGCTATCATTGAATTTATCGGAGAGTGGAACGATGCCATCTCAAACGATATTATGTTTGTAAAGCGGGAAGTAATTGATGTTCTTACGAATAGAGGCATTAATAAATTTATATTAATAGGGGAGAACGTTCTCAATTTTCATCATGATGGGGATGATTATTATGATGAATGGTTCCAGGATGTAGAAGATGGATGGATAGCTGCTGTCAATTTCCAGGAACATGTGCTTAGAGAAATGCGAGATCATAATATTGACTACTACCTCAATTTCGGTGGCGAACTTGACGATCTCCCCTGGCGAACAATGGAACCGGTTGGCGTATTTAATGCCGTAAAATCTATATTAGATAAGCGGTTAGGGGCGGGGTAAGCTGGAATTATTTCACAGGAATTTGTTGCCTCTTGCCAAAATGAATACCCAGTTGTTCGCCCCAATCATTAAGTAAAATAATATCATAATTGCCTCCGTCCCAACTGCGGAGAGATGCATAGCTATTGTAGTTGTCAATTTTTGCAGGTTGATAGACCCCTAACTTGAACATTTTGCCGTTGTCAGAGTCTAATTCCGCTATATATCCCTTTTTGATCTTTGCGTAGCAGTAAAACGTTGTATCTATTTTTTTTAATTCATGAGTATAGGTAACTCTTGCATGATATTGCCCGTCATCTATTGTAATTTTTTTATCGTCAGGAGAATCCTGGCAGCTGGTGAATCTGACAATGAATGGAAAAGAAAAAACAAGAATAATTTTGAGGTTTAGTTTCTTCATTCCTGCATTAGGTTTTATGTTATTACACGCAATAAATGAAGAGGTTCAGTAGGGGCAGACCTGTGTGTCTGCCCTAATCCCTTGAGTGTCCCCCTTAATCCCATCTTTGTTTCCCGCTAATCACCTGTGTGTTCGCACTGATTCTATATATGTCTGCCTTTGATTTTTCGAAAGCCAATCAATTCAACCAAAATCTGATAACAACCTTCAAATAAAAAACCTGTCATCCTTCCAATTATGAGGATTGTTTATTATATAATCGGAAATGTGCTGATAAGATTTTTGATTTCGGATAATGTGTTCGTAATAATTACGTTGAAACAATTTTTTATCGAATGGTTCCCAATTCAATGATTTTACACCTCGAATATATTCATTGGTAGTCATTGTTTTAAACCATTGTACAACCCTTTGTAGGGCCGAACCTACATGTTCGCCCAAAATATTGGATGGTTTGTCCATTATAGGGGCAGACCTGTGTGTCTGCCCTAATCCTCCGTGTATCCGCCCTTCTTGCATATTTTTTTCGATAAGATCCAGAGGAAATTGAAAATTAGGATCAAGGTTCACATTCGAATCAAGATGGAAGTTCGGATCAATATTCAAATTCGAATCATGGTCCTTTTTCGGATCAGGGCGGACACATAGGTCCGCCCCTACGGGTGCAATGTCGTGAATTTCATCTTTAATTGGATCTTTTTTGTGATATTTGGGTTGCCTTTACCATTGTTGATTATGATTGCATGAAAATGATTTGGCATTACTTTATATTCATGACATTCAATGTCAGGGAATTTGTTTTCTAATTCAAGATACCATTTTTCTATCATTTGTCCGGGAGCATTCAGAACCATTTCATTGTTTTCAATTGTTCCAAATAAAGATTCCCTATTCTTAGTACAAATTGTTATAAAAAACATACCTGCCAGTGAATAGTCGTAGCCCTTTAATCGAATAGATTTTCTTTTATGTCTTTTCGGGTCATATTTCATTTGCAATGATAATCAATTAATACCATTTATACCGTAATGACGGACCGGTGTGTCGCCCTGGTATTGCGTCAACAATTTCTCTATATGTCTGCCCCTGGATTGTTGATAAGATTTGCTTTTTTCAATTATTTCGTATATCTTTGTATTACAATAATATATAAATAAAATATATTAATAAATGTATATTTAGATTTATAGAATTTTTAAAAATATTACTAAAATGAATGAAATTGAAACACATCCTTTTGAAGCATTTATTCCTGAGAATGCTTCGACGTTAATTTTGGGAAGTTTTCCTGGAAAGGAACAAACACAAGGTCCAAAAAATGATACAGAATGGTTTTATGGTGCTAAGCGAAACCAATTTTGGAAAATTTTATCCTCTGTATACAATGAACCTATGCTTAAGGAAAAGAACAGGAACTATAAAATGGAACTTTTCAAAAATGCAGGTATCGGAATTGCAGATATTATATTAAAGGCCAAAAGGATAAATAATACCAACAGTGACATAAATCTAAGAGATATTGAGTTCAATTTCAATAATATTGAATCAAAACTGTTAAATTCAAAAATTACATCTATTTATTTTACAAGCAAGTTTGTTGAGAAACATTTTAAGAACCACTTTGACAACCTTTTTAATAGTATAACAATCAGGGAATGTCTACCTTCCCCATCACCAATATTTAGAAGAATGAATCTGGAAAAAAAAGTTGAGATTTATAAAGAAAAGTTGCCAAGAAAATGATTCAAGATGCCCAAACCAACTTCCTTTATCTAGCTGACAGCTTAAACCAGAAAAAATATTTACTATTTTTAGAACGTTTTGAAAATGTCCTTAGAGAAAATTCAATTCATTATGAGTTTCTTAAAGGCACAAGGGACATTTGGGCAGTTGATTATATGCCTGTTCAGCTACAAAAAGATAAATTCTTTCAGTTTAAGTATGATCCTGATTATTTGAAATATAAAAAATATGAAAATACTAAATCAGATGGAAATGCTATCTGTGAATCCATTGATATTAAATCCAGTAAATCAGATATTGTACTTGATGGAGGTAATGTGGTAAGGTCGGCAAATAAGGTCATAATGACCAATAAAGTCTTTTCCGAAAACCCATACATACCTGAAAAACAATTGATTTTGAATCTTAAGTCATTGTTCGATGTCGATAAAATAGTTTTTATTCCCGTTGAGAAGTCCGATTTTATAGGTCATGCTGATGGTATGGTCCGTTTTATAAATGAAGATAAAGTATTCATTAACAAGTATTCTGATAAAGACCGCAAATTTGAAAGGGTTTTAAAAGATTGTTTATACAATGCCGATCTCGATTGGGTTGAAATGCCTTACAATCCTTATAAGAATGATACTAATTTAAGTGCAAAAGGTATATATATCAATTATTTACAAATGAAAGACGTAATAATTTTGCCAACTTTTGGACTTCCAGAAGATGATGAAGCCCTTGGAATTGTTAAAGAATATTTTAAAGATTACACAATTTCAACAATCAATTGTGAAGAAATAGCAGCAGAGGGTGGTGTTTTAAACTGCATAAGTTGGGATATCTTCAAGAACTAAATCCTATAAATCTTCGTCTAAAGGAGGACTAAGTTCTTTACTTTCAGAGGTTATAATCTCTTTTGTTTTTTCTGTTGTATCCATATGTTTAAAATTCTCTTTTGATACAACTTTCCGACCTGATTTTGATTCCAGATCTTTAATAGCGCCATTTACCACGGCTCCTCCTTCTCTAATGGCTTTTTTATTGCCTTCCAGCCCTTTGTAATCT
>Ga0207018_1110_pt1 | contig 13829 bp, 4 predicted proteins | sample Alteio_BWMinCont_52_FD_153476 | JGI IMG/M metagenome (GOLD analysis project Ga0207018, IMG submission 153476) | Enriched cells from forest soil in Barre Woods Harvard Forest LTER site, Petersham, Massachusetts, United States -... | ecosystem: Environmental > Terrestrial > Soil > Temperate forest >...
CGCTTACTTCTACCGGCGCAGCTGCTGTAACAGGGATATCAGTAACATCGGGAACTAATAATAAAATTTATAAGAATAAGATTTACGATCTGCAGGCATCTGTTGTTGGAGGTACAGTTAATGGCATCCTTGTTTCTGGAACAACCATTGTCGCAGCAAATATTTATAATAATTTAATAGGCAACCTTCGTACACCTGCATCCAGTGCAGCAGATCCTATCAGAGGTATTAGTGTAACTGCAACTGCCGTTAATTCAACAATTAATGTTTATTACAATACAATTTATATAAATGCCACATCAACGGGCGCTAATTTTGGTACCACAGGTATTTATCATACTACCAGCGCTACTGCAACAACGGCTACGCTTACGCTAAAAAATAATATTATATTTAATACATCCACTCCCAACGGAACGGGCTTAACAGTTGCTTATCGCAGGTCAAATACTACTTTAACCAATTATTCATCTGCTTCTGACTACAATCTTTTTTATGCAGGAGCTTGTGGAACAACAAGATTGATCTTTTATGATGGTACTAATTCTGACCAAACTCTTTTATCATACCAGGCAAGAGTATCAACGAGGGATGCCTCATCTGCTACGGAAGACATGTCGTCTGAATTTTTAAGTACTACGGGTTCTTCTTCTTCTTTTTTACATATTAATCCGGCAAAAACTACACAGGTAGAAAGTGGCGGTGTGGCTATTACAAATTATACAGATGATTATGACGGCAATATTCGTTATGGCAATACAGGATATACCGGCACAGGGTCTGCGCCTGATATTGGAGCATGTGAGTTTGAAGGCACAGCAGCTTTTGGGCTTTCGGGTACTTATAATGTAGGTACAGGGCAAACATATACTTCCTTAACCAAGACAGGAGGACTGTTTGCAGCAATAAACACATTAGGCTTAGCAGGAAATATTACAGTAAATATTACTTCTGATCTTACAGAAGACGGTACTAATGCATTGTATAAATGGATTGAATCCGGCGCTGGAAATTATACTGTAACTATTCAGCCAGATGCTTCTACATTAAGAACTATTTCAGGGGATGTGGCAGGTCCATTGATCCGTTTTTATAATGCCAGTCGTGTAACTATTGATGGCAGTAATGGAACGACTAATAATTATCTTACTTTCAGAAACCTTAATGCATTAGGTACAATTGGTACGGCATTTACTTTTATTAATGGAGCAACAAATAACATTATAAAATATAGTAACGTTGAAGCGTATGCGAATACAACCAATGGGGTAATTCTTTTCAGCACTTCTACTGTCGCAGGTGGTAATAGCAATAATACTATCAGTAATTGTAATATAAATGCTACGGTAAATAGTAATACAGGCAATGTATGTATTTATTCGGCTGGAACAGTTGGTAATGAAAATTCGACCAATAAAATTTTAAATAACAACGTTTATAATTACCGCGACAGGGGAGTAGATATTACTGCTACGGGCTCAAATTCATGGACAATTTCCGGCAACAGTCTTTATAATGGAAGTGTTACCGGTTCTATTAATTATGCTGCTGCTTATACACTTCATGGTATCAGGATTTTGGGTGGTTCAGGTTATTCAATAACAAATAATTATATAGGCGGTAGTGCAGCCTTGGCATCGGGATCAAATGCCGTCTATTCGTCTACGTTAGGTTTATTGACTTATCAGGGAATATTATTAACCACCAGCAGTGCTTCACCTGCTTCATATATTCAAGGCAATACAATTGCTGCTATATCGGTATCCTGCGTTCCCACCGCCAGCAGTTCTCTTGTTTTTGAAGGAATAGAAACCAATGGTTCAGGAATAAATATAGGAGGTACATTAACCGGCAATGGTAATACAATTGGGAGCAATGCAGCAAACAGTTCCATTTCTATTACAACTTCAACAACAACTGGCAAGAGCTCATTAATAAGAGGTATTTATTGTAATAGTACGGCCGGTCTTATTACAGGTAACCAGGTAGGCAGCATTGATATCAGTAATGGAGGGACAACACCCGGTGCTTCTGCATTTATCGGAATATATATAAACAGTGTTTCGGCACCTTCATCAATAAGCAACAATATTATTGGTAGTACAGGCAGTGGTGCAGCGTCTAATAGTATTCGTGTGCTTTCAGCATCAACAGCCACTACCACTACATTAACAGGAATATCAGTTGGAGCTTCTGTTACTTCTACTGTGCAAGTTAGCGGAAATACTATTCAGAATTTTAGTCATCAAAGTGCTACTGCATCAGGCACATTTACAGGAATAATTAATTCAGCTACTACAACTGCTGTAATTACAATAACAGGAAATACTATTTCATCCAATACTAATAATGCTACAACAGGCGGCTGGTATGGCATTTACAGTAATGCTAGTCCGGCTTCCATAACTATAACAAGTAATACTATTTCAGGTAATACAAGTACGGCTACCTCTACGGGGTTTTTATATGGTATTACTACAGTTGGAACTCCAACTTCTATTACAATTAATAGTAACGTTTTTTCCGGTAATACTACAGCAACATTGACTACGGGTATGTTTGCAGGGATTTATAATACTGCTAATCCTACAACGCTTAACATCAACAGTAATAGTTTTTATGGGAATGCTACTACAGCAGCATCCGGTGCATACTATCCTATTGATCAGGCAGGTGCTGTAACTGCTACTATCAATATTAATTCTAACAATATAGGAACTGCTACATCTAATGCAATTACATACAATGCGGCTAATTCAGGAGCACAGTATTTTATTTATAATACTGGAGGCGCTGCCACGGCTGCTCTTTCCATCAGTAATAATAATTTCCAGGGAATTAATTATGCAGTAGCAGGAACTGGTGCTAATGACTATATAGTAAATTCTGCAGCTACGCTTTCTCAGGCAATCAATGGCAATACTTTTACAAATCTTAATGTAGCAACGTCTGGAAGTATAATATTTATATCAAACAGTGTAGTGGTGGGAGCTACCGGTACTCAGAATGTTAACAATAATTCTATTGTTGGCACTTTTACAAAGAATGCCGGTGGGGCTATAACACTATTTACAAGCGCTGCATCTTCAGTTGCGGGAGCTGTTATTAATAACAACAATAATAATTTTTCCAATATAACGGTTACGGGTGCAACAGTAATTGCAGGCTGGGTTAATACGGATGCAGGTTCATCTACTAAAACGATTCAGAATAATACCTTCAGCTACTGGACAGGCGGTACAAGTGCCATTACAGCAATGTCAGTAAATCTTACAGGAACCAATAATGCTACTACTGGTAATTTAATAAGCAATATTTCAAGTGCAGGTGCCATTACAGGCATTGCAACCGGAGCAGGAAATGATAATATCTATTCTAATACAATTGATACACTTTCTACAACCGGCGCTGCTGCAGTTACTGCAATTGCAATAACGGCCGGAACATCAAAAAAGATCTATAAGAATAAGATATACGATTTAAGCGGCAGTAATGCTGCCAGCACTGTTAATGGTATTTTAGTGTCGGCCGGTACTACGGTAACAGTTTATGATAATTTAATTGGGAACCTGCGTACCACTGCTGCTAATTCCGCAACAGATGCTATAAGAGGCATCAGTGTTATATCAGCAACAGTATCTTCTACTATCAATGTTTATTTTAATACTATTTATATAAATGCTACTTCAACAGGAACTAACTTTGGAACTACTGGTATCTATCATACAACCAGCGCTACGGTAACTACTGCCACACTTAATTTAAGAAACAACGTTATCGTTAATACTTCAACAGCAAAAGGAACAGGCCTAACAGTTGCTTATCGCAGATCAAGTACTACGTTAACCAATTATGCATCTACTTCTAATAATAATCTTTTTTATGCAGGTACTCCTGCCGCTGCTAAGTTGATTTTTTATGATGGAACTAATTCTGAACAAACACTTACGGCCTATAAAACACTGGTAGCAAACAAAGATTCAGTATCCGTTACTGAAGACCCGACTTCAAAGTTTTTGAGCACTATCGGTTCTTCTTCTTTGTTTTTACATATTAATTCAAATATCGCAACGCTGATAGAAAGCGGCGCTGCGAATGTTTCGGGTGTTACGGATGATTATGACGGGCAGATACGTGCCGGCAATACCGGTTATACAGGAACATCTACTAATCCTGATATTGGCGCTGATGAAATTAATGGTTTGGATAGTATTCCCCCTACGATTACTTATACTTTGTTAGCAAATACAACTGCTACATCTAACAGAAGTGTAACAGCAATAACCATTACCGATAATAGTGGTATTAATATAGTTACTGGTACCAAGCCAAGGATTTATTATAAAAGAGCTACTGATGCAAATGCTCTGTTGGATAATACATCGAGTACCAACGGATGGAAATATACAGAAGCCACTAATGCTAGTTCTCCTTATACTTTTACGATTGATTATACATTACTTTATGGAGGCTCCGTTGTTACAGCAGGCCCTATTCAATATTTTATTATAGCGCAGGATGTGGCAACAGTACCTAATGTTGGAATTAATTCAGGAATTTTTACTGCTACGCCATCCAGTGTTGCATTAACATCCGCAGCTTTTCCAATTGGAGGTACAATTAATAGTTATAACATTCCTTTTTCAGGTTCTTATAATGTTGGTACTACTGAAGTATTTACTTCTTTAACCAAAGCAAATGGTTTATTTGCTGCTATTAACAGTGCAGGATTAATGGGGAACACAATTATTAATGTAACATCCGATCTTACAGAAGATGGAACCAATGCGCTGAATCAATGGACGGAATCAGGTGTTGGAAATTATACGTTAACTATTGAACCGGATAATGCGACGCTTAGAACTATTTCTGGAAATGTAACAGCAGGCATGATACGCCTGAATGGTTCAGATCGTGTAACCATTGACGGTAGTAATGGAGGCAGCGGAAGTTACTTTAGCTTTAAGAATACCAATACAGCAGGAACAACCGGCACAGCCTTTACATTTATAAATGGTGCGACAAATAACATTATAAGATATTGTGACGCTGAAGCCTACGCGGATGCAACAGATGGTGTAATTCTTTTTAGTACTTCGTCTGTGTCAGGTGGCAATAGTAATAACCTTATTGATAATTGTACGATCAACGCTACTGTAAATAGTAATACAGGAAATGTAGCTATTTATTCTGCCGGAACAGTAGGGAACGAAAATTCATCTAACACAATTTCTAACAGCAGCATTTATAATTACAGGGATAGAGCAATAGATATTGCTTCTACAGGCTCATCCGCCTGGACAATATCAGGTAATAGCTTTTATAACGGAAGTATTTCAGGAAGCATTAATTATGCTGCCGCTTCTACGCTTCATGGTATACGAATACTTGGAGGTTCAGGATATTCTATCTTAAATAATTATATTGGCGGAAATACAACACTGGCATCGGGAACAAATGCCGTCTATTCGTCTACGTTAGGTAATCTTTCATACCAGGGCATCTTATTAACAACAAATAGTTCTTCTCCTATATCTTATATAAAAGGAAATGTGATCGCTGCAATATCGGTTTCTTCAGTTCCTACAGCAGCAAGCTCAAACGCCTTTATTGGAATAGAAACCAATGGTTCAGGAATAAATATAGGAGGGACGTCTTTAGGTGATGGAAATACAATTGGTTCTAATACTTTTAATGGAGCTGTGACAATAACTACTACAACCACATCAACAACCAATACTTCATTAATAAAAGGAATTAATTGCCAGAGTAATAATGGCCTTATTGATGGTAATGAGATAGGTGGAATTGATATAAACAATATTGGTATTGCTCCTGCTTCTTCTACATTGCTCGGAATTTATGTAAACGGAACAACATCACCATCTGAGGTTAATAACAATATTATAGGTAGTAACAATACATTAAATAGTATTCGTGTATTGGCATCATCCAGTGCTACCACAACTTCTATAATGGGAATATCAATAGGAGCTTCCGTAAACTCATCAATGAATGCTAATTATAATTCTATTGAAAATATAAGTTCTTTAAGTACTACATCTTCCGGTAGTTTTACAGGTATTAATAATGCTGCTTCATCAGGCGCAGTAATTACTATCAGCAATGATTCTATACAAAACATCGGCTCCGTTAGTAATGCTAATTCGGGTTCTACTGTTTATGCAGGAATTACTTCAAGCTCTTCTTCAACTATTAGCAATAATGTAATCAGTAACATTACACTGGCATCTACAGGAACAAATGCACAAATAACAGGAATAAATGTGTCAGGATCTTTTGTTCATACGATTTCAGGCAATACTATTACTACACTCTCAACAGCATCTTCAAAAGTTAGTACTTCAATAGAGACAGCTACTCCGGCAGGGTTTACAAACATAGGTATTCTCAATGCTGCCACCGTAGCCGGCCAGGTTATTTCAAATAATATTATTTATAAGCTTACAGCAACAAATACTTCATCTCTAAATACAGTTGTTGGAGGAATAGGAATAACTGCAACTGTTTCAGGAAATATTTATAGTAATAGAATAAGCGGGTTTACAAATATTGCCACAGGAGCAGCTCCAGGCATTTTTGGTATTATAGCATATAGTGGATCATTTAATGTTTATAATAATTCGATTCGCATTTCAAATTCTTCTAACACTAATGGAATAAAACTTTATGGAATTGATCATGCAGCCGGCAATAACTGGAATTATTACAACAATACAGTCAGAATAAGCGGAAGTGCAACTGGTACAGCGGAACGAACTGCAGCATTTATAAGGCCTGTTAGCGGAACATTAGTTTTAAGAAATAATGTATTCTTAAATACACGAACAGGTACAAGCACCAGCTATGCAATTAGTAATATTGTTTCTCCGGCAACCACAGCATGGACATCTACAACGTGTGATTATAATGATTTATATAGTGCTACAGCAGCTACAACAGGAGAATGGGGTGCAGGTGTTAATAATACTTTTGTACAATGGCAAAGTTCTTCGGTTGGAGACGCACATTCTGTTAATCACGCAGTAAGTATTATTTCTTCCACATACGATTTACAACCTGATAGTACAACCAATTGTTCATTGAGCAATGCCGGTATCCCAATAACAACTCCAATTACTATAACTACTGATATAAATAACAATAGCCGTGATGCAACACATCCTGATATAGGCGCATACGAGTTTAATTATAATGTTTTCACAGTTAGTGCAGGAAACAGTTCTCCTGTGTGTAACGGCAGTACAGTAAGTTTTACATCTGATCCGGGAACTGCTGTAAGTGCAACATATAGCTGGACGAATCCTAATTATTCAGTTGTAGCTACTGGCCAGAATCCAAGTGTTACAGCTTTAATTGCAGGTAATTATACAGTAACGGTTACGGATACTTATGGTTGTTCTGATTCTGCAGCCACTGTAGTATCATTAAATACAAGGCCTACAGGTGTTGTTAGTGGAACAGCATCAGTTTGTAACGGCAGCAGTACTACTATTACATTAACTGTGGCAGGTAGTGGGACACTCAATGGAACATTAAGTAATGGAGATGCTTTTAGCGGAACTGCTCCAACAATCAACGTATCAGAATCACCAACATCTAATACAACGTTTACTATTGCAACCATGAGTGATGCAGGTTGTACATCGCAGGCAGGTGATCTAACAGGTAATGCTGTTATAACAGTTAATACAGGTATTTGGACAGGTGCTTTTAATACAGATTGGAGCAATGCTGCCAATTGGTGTGGTGGGTCACCTACTAATACAACTGATGTAAATATTCCATCTGGGTTAACTAATTATCCTGTAGTAGGGATTACCGATAGTGTTAGAAATATCACTATTGCTTCTGGTGCTTCACTTACTATAACAGCGTCCAATACGCTTGCAATATCAGGAACATTCAGTAACAGCGGAACACTTACAAATAATGGTATGATCCTTTTAAACGGTACATCTATACAAAGTTTCCCCGGAAGCAGTGGCGCTATTGCTGCAATGAATAACCTTCAGGTAAAGAATGCAGCAGGTATAACCATCAATAACTCTTTTACAATAACGGGAACGCTTAGCCCAATTTCAGGCACTATTGATCTGGTTGACAAAAATGTTACGCTTTATTCAAATGCAACCAATACAGCTAATGTTGCGTCAGTAGGAGGAGGGTTTGCTTACTCTGGCGGTGGTAACTTTACAGTACAACGTTATATACCGGGTCGTCGTGCATGGCGATTACTAACAGCGCCGGTAACCAGTTCAAATACAATTTATAATGCTTGGCAGAATGGTGGTGTCTATACCATTGGGCAGGGAACATTGATTACCGGTCCTTCACCAAGCGGAGCCAATGGTTTGGATGCAAGTACTAACAATAGCTCTACATTAAAAACATTTAATGTAGGAACCCAGGCATTAGTTACTGTAATGAATACTAAAACGAACATTTCAACGGGAAATAATGGAAGCGCTGATAATACCAGCTATTTTATATTCGTACGTGGTGACAGGAATCCTGCTACCATAGGCAATCCCAATACTACAAGTTTGCCTCTTATTAGTACCACCTTAAGTTGCACAGGGAAATTACAGACGGGTACTCAAACTTTTACAGCTTCGTCTACGGCTGGGGGTTATACATTGATCGGTAACCCATATGCTTCACCTATTGATTTTAATAATGTAAGCCGTACAAATATTGTTAAACGATTTTATGTATGGGATCCTACTTTAAATGTTGTGGGTGGTTATGTGTTGCTCGATGATGCTACTAACTCCGGAACATTTACTTCATCTGTGCTGGGAAGCGCACAGGGTAAAGATATACAATCAAGTCAGGCCTTTTTTGTACAGACACAGGCAAGTGGCTCAGCTTCATTAGCAATCAATGAAAGCAGTAAATCATCGGTTAATAATAATCTTGTATTCAGGCCGGCTTCAGCAACACAAGGATTAAATGTTACATTGAATTTATTGAATGCAGATAGTTCAACTGTACTGGCAGACGGAACAGTGGCTCAGTTTGATGATATGTTCAGTGATAGTTTTAACATATATGATGCAAGGAAACTTGCCAACGTAAATGAGAGCATCGGATTATTAAAACAAGGGATAAAACTGGCAATAGAAAGAAGGCCTTTGATCAATCCGAATGATACTTTATCTTTCAGCCTGACGAATACAACTCAAAGAGGTTACCAGTTTATCATTACACCTAATAGCTGGAACCAGCCAGGTGTTGCAGGCTTTTTACTGGACAATTATCTTAGCACAAAAACACCGGTATCACTTACAGGGAATACAACCATTAACTTCAGTGTTGATGACAATACAGCATCGCAATCTGCAAATCGTTTTCAGATTGTATTTAACTCCACTGGTATTGTACCTGTTAGTTTTACCAGCATAAAAGCATTGCAACAAAATAATAATATTGTGGTGAAATGGGATGTATCCAATCAGCTGAATATTAAACAATATATAGTAGAAAGATCAACCGATGGCAGCAACTTCAGCAACGTAGCTACCGTTGTCGCTAACGGGAATACTGCAACAAGTACTGAATACAACTGGACAGATGCAAGCCCTGTAACAGGTAATAATTATTATCGCATTCTAAGTGTTGGCAATGATGGGGTCATACAATACAGCCAGATTGTAAAAGTAAAAATAGGTACAGAAGAAACGGGCATCAATGTTTATCCTAATCCCGTAACAAATGGGGTGATAGGATTACAATTAAATAATTTACCGGCAGGCAGTTACGATCTTCGTCTACTCAACAACGTTGGCCAGGTAATACAAACAAAAACAATTGATCATAGTGGTGGTAGTGCTGCTGAAACAATGCCGTTGAATAAAAGTATAGCGAAGGGGTTGTATCGTTTGGAAGTAATAAGTCCAGATAATAATAAAACCAATATTAATATACTTTATAAATAATAAGTAAAAAGTATTTCATGATTTTGAAATTATGGCTCAATATTATAACCGATAAGCAGTTTCGGTAATGGATTTTATGTTTTGATATTAGATACGAGGGCTGTTTCTACAGTCCTCTTTTTTGCAATATCTTATCCAATATCTTACACTCAAAATGATAAGAATTAAATGAAAGATGAGGCTATGTTTATAATTTTTATTGTCACGTCTAACACGAATATAGTCACATGACCACATGAACCCTTTATCATAAACTACAAGCTTGCAATATTTTTTACATTTTAGGACGTATAATTTCTTTGCCGGCTATGTATTGTTTCCATGTATTCCAATAATGACTGTGCCAACCCTTACTGATACTTTCCACATGTTTATCAGGAACGTTAGCATGCGTTGCCAGCAATACAACATCTTTTCCTTTTGGTTCAAGATGAATAATAAAAATTGAGTCAGCATCCTCTTTATCCCAACCCATTGCTCTCCATGTTTGTACAATTACTTTGTCTTTTACCAGTTGAAGATTCTTGCCTGAAATATAACCTCCATGTACAGAAAATTTGCTTCCTGGTCTTGCAGAAATAACAGCAGGGCCACCTGATATCATTGAATGTTTTTTAGCATCCACGTATAAGCTGTAAAGAACTGCAGATGTAGTATTCTTAAACACTACCTTTTGAACAATTGTCTTTGCCATGTTAATTTGTTTTTTAGTGAATTTATATTTAGACGAATAGGGGAAGTAAGAAACTGGACAACTAATATAATCTTTTTCTGTATTATAATTATATAATCCCAAATGAAAAAGCACCTCATAGAGATGAAGTGCTTAAACTTTTTTACAATCAAACATGAAAGTTAACGGTAGTTATTTTTCTATGTCTGAATATTTTTTATAAATCGCTCTGTAGCCAAATAGCCTCCCTATCGGTCCAACTATATTCATTAGTATTTTTTGAATACCCAGAGGGATATTTGGAACAAAGGTTTTGCTATCTAGATATTTTAACGTTACCAGGTCTTGTAAAAGGCCGGCCTTCCCGTTTTGTATCTTACCTTCCTTGGTCAAACCTATGATGTTTTCCATCCAATACTCAAAATCTAACGCAGGAGAAACGGTTTGAATAAAAGTCACCGGTTCATCATCGTTATTGTAATGATTATGAGGTTTATTTTTGGGGAGTATCATTTTTTCTCCTGGGGAGAGGGTTTTTGTTTTTCCCTCTGACCAAATGGTTAACTTTCCGGCAAGGACTTCAAAACATTCATCTTGTAAAGTGTGAAAATGGTTTGGATATAATTGTCCTTTATTGATTGTTTGTTTAAACGTCACCCTTTTGCCGTTTGTGTCTTTGGATAGTTCCAAATACTCATAAATGTCGCCGGTGGCCGGATTTTTTAGTATTTGTCCTTTTTGCGGCATAGCTAAAATTTTAGAAGTTAAAATCCATTAATGTCGAATAATTTTTTATCTCATTCCCGAACTAAATTAATAATTACCGCTAACATTTGCGCATTGGGGTTAGTGGCGGATAGTCTAATAAACCATAGCAACCGAAGGCAAAGGAATACCCGAACAAAAAACCAACATCGGCAAAGTTGGGTCGGCTATGTGAAACGATTTTTAATAAAAAAATTGCTCCTTCACAATCTTACCATCTTTCACCTCATAAAGCATTACTTCGTTCATTTGTATTCTTCCAAAACCCTGAACGGTAATATCCATTTCTCTTGCTACTGCAAAATGATTACCTGCCACTACCGGTTCAGAAGTAGAAGCGCCGTGAAAATCTTCCACCTTTTTCACAAAATCTTCTCCTTTTTTGCGAACGGCAGCTTTGCCTTCCGCATAACCCATGTAGGGTGAATTGGGAGGGTCAATGCTTTTTACAGTTTCCTCAAAAAGTTCGTCCTGTATCTCAAACCATTTTTCCTGCTTTGCAAGTTCATTGAAACGAACTGCCACTTCTTGTGTTGTCATTGCCATTTTATTTTTTAGTGATGGTTATAAATTTTATAACACAAAAGTATTACCTATTATTAATAACACGAGGTGTAAAATGGACTTTGTCGCTGGTTAATTTGGACAAGGTATTTTTTGTACTTACCTTTTGTACTATTATTAAGTCCGACCGAGGCGAGATTGCGTCGCTCAATTGTACGATATACGGTTATTCAACCTTTATAAATTTAGCCGTGGTTCTTATCTTCAACTTTTGTAATTTTATTGAAACCTTAACTGGCATTTAATATTTTATTAAATAATCTTATGAGAAAAAATATCATTCTCGCTTTGCTTGCAATGCTGATACAAACTGGTGTTAGTTTTTCTCAAACCGCCAACATTGATAGTTTAAAACAATTATTACTTACTGAAAAACAAGATAGCAGCAGGGTATTGTTACTTAATAAATTGAGTAAGGCTTATTTGTATTCCAGACCTGATTCAGCCATGAAATTGGCTCAGCAAGGAGTTTCGCTGGCAAGAAAAATAGATTTTGTAAAAGGAGAAGCCACCTGTCTGTATAGAATTGCAGCTGTTTTTTCAATCACTGGCAATTATCCTAAGGCATTGCAGCTAGGACTAGAAGCTTTAAAAAAGGCTGAAACTATCCAAGACAAAGAACTACTCACAAGAATTTATGAGAATATAGGAGTTAATTATGGCCTGCAGGGGGATGACCGCCAGGCCGTTAATTATGAACTAAAGGTTCTCACCATTGATGATACACTACTCTCGCAAAGCATTACTCAAAATAATTTTATAAACCTGGGAGATAATTATGAAAAATTAAATATACTTGATTCTGCAAGGATCTATACCAATAAGGGCTATGAGATAGCCATACAGGCAAAGGATACAGACGGAACAGCAATCGCCCTCAATAATTTTGGTAATATCTATTCCAAAATGGGAGAGAATACTTTAGCTATGGACAATTACAATTTATGTATACCTTATTATCAGTTGGAGGATGATGAAGACGGTTTATGCGAAGCCTACCTGGGTATGGCTAAATTATTTCAAAAAGCAGGCAAGAATGATTCATGCCTATTTTATGCAAAGCTTTCGTTAGCCTATGGACAAAAAGAAGATTTTACTTTTAGGGTAATGAACTCTAGTAATTTTTTAACAGCGTATTATACTTCTACCCATAATATAGATAGCGCCTTTGTTTATCAAAGCACTACCATTGCTGCCAAAGACAGTTTATTCAGCCAGGAAAAACAACGGGAGATACAAAACCTTAGTTTTGATGAAAGCATGCGCCAACAGGAATTAGCTTTAACAAAAGCAGCAAACGAACAAGAGCGAAAAAATAATATCCAGTTTGCAATAATTGCTCTTGCCATTGTATGCTTTATCATTATTTTTTTATTGCTTAGCCGTACAATAATTGTTACCGAAAGATGGATTCGCTTTTTAGGTGTACTTGGCTTATTGCTTTTGTTTGAATTTATTAATCTTTATATACATCCCTATATCTCCAAAGTAACAAATGATTCGCCATTGTACACATTGCTGATAATGGTGGCAATCGCCTCTTTGCTTATTCCGTTTCATCACAAGATCGAACACTGGATAAAAGAAAAAATGGTAGATAAGAATAAAAGTATACGACTGGCAGCAGCTAAAAGAACTGTAGCGCAATTGGAAAAAGAAGATAAAAATTTAAACGGCAGCTAACATTGCATTGCCACAATTGCTGTAGTTCTTATCTTCAACTTTTATAATTTTATCCGGCGTTGTTATTGGCACATGTTTTTTAATTCGATACAAATGCCAATGGCTTGTCAATCGGGAACTGAATTGTCCGTGTTGATACTTTATATTTCGTCAATTCATCTTTGAAAAACAATTAAAGGTGA
>Ga0207018_1111_pt1 | contig 13792 bp, 11 predicted proteins | sample Alteio_BWMinCont_52_FD_153476 | JGI IMG/M metagenome (GOLD analysis project Ga0207018, IMG submission 153476) | Enriched cells from forest soil in Barre Woods Harvard Forest LTER site, Petersham, Massachusetts, United States -... | ecosystem: Environmental > Terrestrial > Soil > Temperate forest >...
CGAGATCACTTTGTCGAATATCATCAATACGTTCACCCTCATGGCTATCTTTATATCCTGTCTGGGTTTGTTCGGCCTGGCTGCGTTCAGCGCGGAGCAACGGAATAAGGAAATAGGCGTGCGAAAGGTACTGGGCGCGAGCGTGCCGGGTATTGTCGGGTTATTGTCCAGGGATTTTTTGCGCCTGGTGGTCATAGCCATGGTGATAGCGGTTCCGATCTCGTGGTGGGCCATGGATAAATGGTTGCAGTCTTTCGCCTACCGCGTTCCGCTGAGCTGGTGGATGTTCGTCCTGGCCGGCATGGCGGCTGTACTGATCGCTTTGTTCACGGTGAGTTTCCAGGCCATCAAGGCGGCGGTTGCCAACCCGGTGCGGAGTCTGAGATCAGAATAACCACCCGTCTGCCTGGGTCCGCTTCTGCCGGCAGTCTGCGCGTATCCGCTCGGATCGTTCGCACTAAAATTATTTGGCTGTTCAAGTGTTTAGGCGGAACTTAATCGGTGAAAAGTTATCGCCATATGAGAAAGTCAATGTTCGCTCAAAAGCTGCTCTTCGTAAGAAAGTCATTGTTCGTCGTTTGTATATGCCTGACAGGAAGGGCATTTTCTCAGCAGCCAGCCAAATTCAACGGTATCGATGCCAACCTGGGCAATCTTTTCCGTCTCTCCGATGCGAAGACCCGTTCCATCAGCGCGGAGAATCCTACAGGCGCGAAGGGGGGGGGGTGGTAAGGCCATCCCGGGCAATGGGCCCAATGACGCAGGCCGCGAACTGGGCCAGGGATGGAAGATAAGGCCCTGTGTGACGGTGAAGGCCGGAACTACATTCACGGTAGCCGAGATCGAAGGCCCGGGCTCCATCCAGCATATCTGGTTCACGCCGACCGGTAATTGGCGTTATTCCATACTTCGCTTTTATTGGGATGATGAGAAGACCCCATCCGTCGAGGCGCCGATCGGAGATTTTTTTGGCATGGGCTGGGGGAAATATTCGCCCTTGCGTTCTCTCGCGGTATGTGTCAACCCCGGCAGCGCCTTTAATTGCTATTGGCCGATGCCATTCCGGAAAAAATGCCGGATCACGGTGGAAAATATCGATGATAAGGATATGACCCTCTTCTACCAGGTGGATTATATCCTGACGGAAGTGCCCGCCGATGCCGCCTATTTCCATGCGCAATTCCGCCGTGTGAATCCCCTACCGTTTAAACAAAATATCATATTGCTGGACAGCATAAAAGGAAAGGGACAATATGTCGGAACCTACCTGGCCTGGGGAGTACATAATAATGGCTGGTGGGGCGAAGGAGAGATCAAGTTCTTTATGGACGGGGACACCGATTTTCCAACGGTCTGCGGCACGGGGACGGAAGATTATTTCTGCGGCTCCTATGATTTCGATACGCATAAAAAGAACGCCGCGGGAGTGGATGAATCCAACTATACGGAATTTGCCACGCCCTATTCCGGCCTGGCGCAGGTGATCAAAGGGGACGGGCATTATGAAGTATCCCAGCGATTTGGCCTATACCGCTGGCATATCACCGACCCCATCCGGTTCGAGAAGAGCCTGAAGGTGACGATGCAGGCATTGGGCTGGAAGGATGGCGGCCGCTATCTCCCTTTGCAGGACGATATAGCATCGACGGTGTTCTGGTACCAGACCGAACCCCATACCAGCTTCCGGAAATTCCCATCGAAGGATGAACTGGAAGTCGATTGACAATTTGCGCTAAATGAATAAACAAATAATAAGACCCGGCGATGCGGGCATTCGCCGTGCAGGTGGCGCGTGGCTGATGGCAGCCATCCTTCTTGCCGCATCCTGCCAGGACCATCCGGCACAACAGCAGACCCCCGACCCGGCCGCTGTCCCGGCCCCTTATCCAAAAGGGTCTTTCGGATACGACATCGATTTCCTAAGGCGGCATGACAGCGTGATCGTGCTGAGCAGCGGACAGGGAAAGGCACAGGTGATCGTTTCGCCGAAGTACCAGGCCAAGGTTTTTACGTCTACGGCGGACGGCAATGGGGGTCATAGCTTTGGCTGGATCAATTATAAGGCGTTCACCGGCTCGTTGGATAGCCACATGAACGCCTACGGCGGGGAGAACCGCATCTGGCTGGGGCCAGAAGGAGGGAGGTTCTCTTTGTTCTTCCCCAAGGACAGCCCGATGCTGTTCCAAAACTGGAAGACGCCTGCGCCTTTCGATACCGAGGCATGGAAGGTCACGGCCCGGAACGGTCAATCTGTTAGTTTGCAAAAGGACATGCAGCTCGTCAATTACGCGGGCACGAATTTATCGCTCTCTGTTGAGCGCAGAATAGCCATTTTAGACAGGCAAACCATCGACCACGATCTGGGTCTCACTCCCGATACGACGATTAAGGCGGTAGGGTACGAGACCTTTAATACGATAACCAATACAGGGCGCCAGGAGTGGACCGGGACGACGGGTATGCCCTGTATATGGATGCTGGATATGTTCCCTCCTTCTTCATCAACGGTGATCATTGTTCCCTATAAAGACGGAACAGGCCGGATCGCTACGACCAATTATTTCGGGGAGATACCGGCCGATCGGATCAAATATAAAGACGGCTTCCTCCTATTCAAGGCGGATGGAAAGAGCAGGGGCAAATTAGGGATCAATCCCAAGAGGGCAATAGCTGTGGCGGGCAGCTATGATGCCCAAAACAAGTCATTGACCCTGACTATGTTTGATCTGGGTCAGGATGGGAAATACCTGAACCAGGAATGGAATACGGTGAAACCGCCTTTCAGCGGAGACGCGGTCAACGCCTATAATGACGGACCTTTGGCGAATGGCAGCCAGATGGGCCCTTTCTATGAAATAGAGAGCGTTTCGCCCGCGGCCTTCCTGTTGCCCGGCCACTCGCTACTGCATAAACACGACGTGTTTCATTTTACCGGCGATGAAGCGGCCCTGGACAAGATCAGCCGCCAGGTAGTGGGGATATCCCTGGATGACGTAAAAGAGGCGTTCTAAAACAAGCGTGCGATGCGTATCATTTATTTCGGCCGCGGGATGCGCGTCGTTTATTTCGACAGGAACCCGAAATCGACTACCCTTCGCAGGTATTGTTTGTCCCGGATCACCCAGGTGAATTCGGAGCCCCCGTTCTCGATATTCAGCATGTAAATATAGAAAGTATGTGCGTTTTTATCGGCCGAGAGATAGACCGCGTTGCGTGTGCGGGTAGCGCCTGATTCGTTGAAGCTGAACCTGGGGTCATATAGATCCGAGTAGGCGGCGGGTGGGATCGGGATCGTGTCCTTACCCGTCACGACGGTCACCGACTCGATCGTCGTCTTTGGCTGCTCCCCGTAATTACCTCCATAATAGGGATGGTTGTCGATCCGCAGCAGGTGTTTCTCCGAGAACATCAGCTTGTGTTTGGCGGGATTGAATATTCCCGTGCGGATCGTGACCTGTATGAGCTGGCCCTGTTCGTCGGGGCCTTCGAATTTCATGAAATTACTGCCGGATTCCGTGATGGGAATGGCCCTCAACACCGCTTTGCCGATACTCTCATCCACGGCGGCCAGCGAAAAGGAGGCCATGTCGGCCCGAAGACCTTTGTCCTGTATTTTTGAGAAATTGTCTTTTTTACTCCGATAATCCGGGAAATCGAGATCCTGCGCCCGGCACGGCGCGATCGCGATCGCGCAGAGAAAGCTGCAAGCGAGAAGCTTCGAGCTTCGGGCTGTGAGCCGTGAGCTGCGACCGATAAGCCTCAAGCTACAAGTTGACATACCTAAAGTTTTAAACAATCAAATATATTTACAACCGTCTGGCTCGAAGCTCGTCACTCGCTACTTTCGACGGCTCGCGGCTCGCAGCTATTTGTAATCATACGCGATGCTGCCCACAAACTCCTTTCGTCTGTTAAAGCAGGACTCTTTTATTTTCAATCCTTTCTCATTGTATTCATAGATCCACTTCTGGTATTCGCTGACGCCCTGCTCCGGGACGATCAGCATGGACGCCGGCCTTCCGCCGCCGTCATATTCAAAAATATAATCCGGCAACAACCGTTGCGCCTTGGGGTTATAACGGACGATATCGGTGAGCCGGTTGCCTTCGTCGTAGTAATAATACACGGTAGGCAATTCGGTTTTATTTCGTACGGAATGCTCTTCCGCGATATTTCCCTTTTCATCGGTCACGAACCGGACAGTGGTCGTGTCCGTGCCGTTCATGATCTTGAGCATGCCGGAGGGTTTTCCGTCGGACCCGTACTGCCAGAGGTGTCGTTCCTCCGCCTGTACATGATTATCCGTTTCGATGGATGTGTTGGTGATCGCCAACAGACGGCCCGATGGGTCATACTGATATTCGGAAACGCTGCGGTAGGTATCGCTGGTGTCGATGGTTTTTGAAGGGAGGCCGCCCGGTGAATAATAAGCCATCAGCCAGGTTTCGGCCGAGCCGCTGGAACGGGTATGAGTGGTGATCAGGGAAAGATCCCCCGACACTTCCTGGTCACAGGCAAATCCATCGGTGGGTTTGCCGTCGCGCTCCGTACTGCTTAACATGACCGTTCTCACCTTATTGTCCCTGAATTGCTTCCAGCGGGCGGTGGTTTGCCCGGTGACGACAAGATCTTTGTAATAATACTGGGCCAGGGCAGACTGCGACAGCAGGATCAAAAGGAGTGATCCGGTGAATAGTTTTGTTTGCATTCTACCCAAGAAACGAAAAAAACGTCTTTTTAATACATAAGAACCTCTTAAGTTGCTTATTTTTAGCCAAATTTATCCATCTAAGTGTCTCATTTAAAGGAAAGAAAGGAGCCAACCTGCCTCAACTGCCAGACCAACCCCCTATATGGGCGTTTTTGCCATGTCTGCGGACAGGAGAACCTGGAGCCAAAGGAAACAGTCTGGCACCTGGTTCAGCATTTTTTTAACGATATTACCCATTTTGACGGGAAATTCTTCAGTACGGTGAAATACCTCCTGAAAAGGCCGGGTTTCCTGTCGGCTGAATACGTAAAAGGGCGCCGGGCAACCTACCTGAACCCGATCCGCATGTATGTGTTCACTTCGGCGATCTTTTTCATCATCCTGTTCTCCCTCCGTTCCTCCCGCAAGATCGTGCAGATCAATAACACCCCCGATAAGGATAGTGCGGTGGTCAAGCAACTGCCGGACTTGTTAAAGGACCAGGTTCGGCTGGAAGCAAGATTAAAAAAGTCCGACGATGAGGACGCGCGAAGCAATTACAAGGAGTCATTGAGCCATCTTTCGCTGGTCGTCGGGGAGATAAAGAAAAATTATGGGGACAGCAGCACCCGGAAATTCAATAAAAAAGAGATACAGGAACTATTGTTCCGGGGCTATGAGGATACCCTGAAGGCGCCCATGCCCCCAGCCGTCCGGGCAAATTTTCTGAGGGACTACGCTGTGGCGAAAGATACCGGATTCCGTGCCAGCTTCTTTGGATGGAACCAGGGGAAATACCAGGATGTTGCGCAATATGACTCCATGCAAAAAGCCTTGCCTGACAGTCTGCAGGACGGCTGGTTCAAGACCATCTGCATGCGAAGACTAGTCACCATCGACGCCGAATATCGAAACGACAGTCGTAGTTACCAGGAACATTGGGTGGAGAATTTTCTGCATTCCATCCCCAAGATCATGTTCATCTCCCTGCCCTTTTTTGCTATGATCCTCCGGCTGCTCTATGTACGCCGTAAACAATGGCTCTATGTGGAGCATGGCATATTCACGATTCATGTGTATTGCGCCGTCTTCCTCGCTACGCTGGTGCTGATCCTCCTGAAAGAATTGAGCAATGCGGTAAGTTGGGGATGGTTTCACACCGTCGCCGGGATCCTGATCTTCCTGCTCGTCATGTATATGCAGATCTACCTGTACAAAGCGATGCGCCGGTTTTACCAACAACGCCGGGCCAAGACGGTCTTCAAATATTTTTTGCTTTGCTTCCTGGCTCTGATCGTGAACGGTATCCTGCTATTGCTGTTTTTATTGATCTCCGCTATTTCCGTATAGTTTAAATGTTCAAGATTATGAATGGAACGACAACATCTTTTGGCCGCCTGGTGGAGATCATGGACGAGTTGAGGGAGAAATGCCCCTGGGATCGTAAACAAACCGTGCAGACGCTACGACCCCTGACCATCGAAGAACTCTACGAGCTCGCCGACGCCATCACCAACGAGGACTGGAAGGGCATAAAGGAAGAATTGGGAGACCTATTGCTGCATATCGTCTTCTATGCCCGGATCGGCAAAGAGCAGGGGCGGTTCACGCTGGAGGAAGTGATCAACGGCATTTGTGACAAATTGATCGCCCGTCATCCCCATATTTACGGCGATCCGGCCAATGCGGGTAAACTGGTCAAGGTGAGCGATGAGGAGGACGTGAAAAGGAATTGGGAAAAGTTGAAATTGAAAGAGGGCAAGAAGTCCGTGCTCAGCGGCGTGCCCTTGTCGCTGCCGGCAACCGTCAAAGCGACCAGGCTGCAGGAAAAGGCAGGACAGGTAGGGTTTGAATGGGAGGAGGCGGGACAGGTCTGGGACAAGGTAAAGGAGGAAATGGACGAGTTGCAGGAGGCCGTGGGGATGCAGGACCCGGTAAAGATCGAAGAGGAGTTTGGCGACCTGGCTTTCTCGCTGATCAATTATGCACGGTTTTTGCATATAGATGCTGAGAATTCCCTGGAAAAAGCAAACAAAAAATTTATCGGACGGTTCACCCGGATGGAGGAAGAAGCCCTTTCACATGGCCGTTCCCTGGCCGATATGACCCTGGAAGAAATGGACAATATCTGGGATTCCATAAAAAAACAAAAACTACCTGATTGAAGTCTTTTTTGATCAATATCTTCCGGAGGAACGGACAACTCTTGCTGGCCGCCTTTGTACTGTTCTTCAGCGGTTATCTTTTCAATATATATTTCAATAGCTCCGCTTCCGTCAGCGTGCTGCGCAATTCCATAGAATCTTTTTTACAAAAAAGAGAAAAGGATTTTGAAAAGCTCAGCGGAGATACGGCCTTGCTGACCAGGCTGTACGACCTGCAGTATTCGGACAAAGATCTCGATGCCCTCGTAGAGAAAAAATACGGGATCTTCCTGTATGAAATAAAAGACAGCAGCGGAAGCCCCGGCGTCCTGCGGTTCTGGAACGATCAGCGCTCCTATCCCGATCCGGCCATTCTGAACGGTTCGGACAGCGCCGGTTTTGTCAACCTGAGCAACGGGCAATATGATTTTATAAAAAGATCCCTGACGCTCGCCGACGGAAGATCCATCATAGCGATCGCCCTGATACCGGTGCGCTGGCAGTATTATATCGCCACCACCAACCTGGAGCCGGAATTTATCGACCAGCCCTCTGCGGAGGAAAGGGTGAGGATCGAAAATACCCCTACGAACTTCCCCGTGAAGAGTATCTTCGGCAAGACACTGTTCTGGCTGGAAGTGAAACCGGGCTATAAGGCAGCGGCCTATAACCGGGTGATCCCGCTGGTGGTCTTGCTGGGGGTGATCCTGCTGCTGGTACTGATCCATAACGTGGCGCATGCCATCCGGGAGAAGTTCGGTGCGACCTGGGGAATAGGCTTCCTCGTCTCATTGATCTTCCTGTTGCGGTTCCTGGTATATGCTTTCCCGTCTATGCTAGACCTGCGGCAATATGAGCTTTTCGATCCGGCCATTTATAGTTCGAGCATCTTATTACCCTCCCTGGGCGACCTGGTCATCAATGCGTTCTTGTTTTGCTGGATCATCCTGTTCATCAAGCGGGAGATCGGGGACTATACCATTCCCGAATCGGTGCAGAAGTGGAGGAACTGGATATGGATATCCCTGGTGCTGATCCTGCTGGTGATCTCCACCTTTGCATTCGCCAATATCGTCCAATCCCTGGTGACGGATGCAAAAATATCCTTCGACGTTACGAATTTCTTCAGCCTGTTGAACAGCTATAGTTTTGTCGGTTTTATAGCGCTTGCCGCCCTTGCCCTGGGATATTTCTTTTTATCCCAGATCCTTTTCCAACTGGTCGGGTACCTGACCCGGTCGCTGTCGATCGTGCTGTATATCAGCATTGCTTTTCTGGGGCTGCTCCTGCTGACCTTTATCCGTAATACCGAAACCGAGGAACTGGATATCCTGGTCTTGTTGTGGCTGCTGGCCTATGTCTGGCTGATGCAGCGACAGATCTTCTCCGATCTTCGCTTCCGCCTGAATGTGTCCGAGGTCTTATTCTGGCTCTTTATCTTTTCCACGTCCATTTCCGCCGTGATCCTTTTTGAGAACCGCAAGATCGAGGAGGAACAACGCAGACGGATGGCGGAGGGACTGGCCGACCAGGCCAATCCCTCCAGCGAAAAGGTGCTGAGCCTTGTATTCAATTATATCGACAACGATTTTCTCCCCCTGAATTTCAGCCGGTTCAGGGATCCCGCCACCAACCTCATCATGAAGGATAGCATGGCGAACAAGAACACGATCGCCTATCAGGATAAGTTCGACACGAAGATCTATACCTTCGACGCCAACGAGAAGCCGCTCTATAACGAACCGAATGTTTCATTCGATACCCTGAATACCATTTTTACGATGCTGGGCAAGCCCACCGGCATCACGGATCTGAATTATACGGAAAGCTTTGACAAATACACGTATATCTATAAACGGGCGATCCGGGATAGCAGCGGGAAGGCGGCCGGATGGCTTTTTATCACCTCCGATCCTAAGCGATCCAAGAACATTGACGCCCTGGTCCCGGAGCTGTTCCGCCAGAAAAAGGAGACCCTGCCGGAGTATTATGCGATCTATAACAAACGGGAGCTGAAAAGCAGCAGTTACAATAACGATTATCCTTTTTCCACCCATCTCACCGACGCGCAGATACCCGCCGCCGATTTTGTCCATGTCAGAAAAGGGCCCTATGACGAGCTATGGCACCGGATCGCTGATGATAACTATGTGGTGGTCGTGAAAAGGGACAACTCGGCCATCGAGGATATCACCTTGTTCGCTTACCTGTTCAGCGCCTTCCTTTTTTTGGTGGCCCTGTTCCGGATCACGGCACTGCTGATCTGGTCGCGGCTGCATTGGAGCCAGTTGAAGACCTACTGGGAAATGAATATCCGATCCCAGATACATACGACGATCATTTTTATCAGCCTTTTTTCCTTCGTGGTGATCGGGGTGGCCACGATCGTATTTTTTATCAACCGGTATAACCGTAATAACCGGGATCGTCTTGGCCGGTCGATGCAGGTAGTGGTCAGCGAGGTGCAGAACAAGCTGGGGGGGCAGATGATCTTCAGCGAAGCCTGGAGGTTATATGATCCGCAAGGGAAAACAGAACTGCAAAACATGATCGAGGATGTTGCCCAGGTGCATGGCACCGATATCAACCTGTATGACCTGGATGGCAACCTGGAGGTATCTTCAAACCTGTTCGTGTACAATAAGGGGATACTCAGCAAGGAAATGCATCCCCTGGCCTATTATAACCTGCACCAGTTGAATTCCATACAATACAGCAATTACGAGCAGGTCGGCGGGGTGCGTTATATGAGCATCTACTGCCCCTTGAGGGACGCCAACGGGAACGCCTATGCCTATCTGAACATTCCCTCTTTCACGACACAGGACGAGCTGAAGGAGGAGATATCCAATTTCCTGGTGACCATAATCAACCTGAATGCGTTCATTTTCCTGATCGCCGGAACGATCGCGCTGTTCCTGACGAACCGGATCACCTCCTCTTTTATCCTTATCTCCGAGAAGATGCGGGAGGTGAACCTGGGCAAAACGAATGAAGAGATCGAATGGCACCGCAATGACGAGATCGGCGGCCTGGTGAAGGAATACAACAAGATGGTGAAAAAATTGGAGGAGAGCGCCTCCGCGCTGGCGAAGAGTGAAAGAGAGGGGGCCTGGAGGGAGATGGCGCGACAGGTGGCCCATGAGATCAAGAATCCCCTGACTCCCATGAAACTGAGCATACAATACCTGCAAAAGGCCATCGATAACAATTCGGTCAATGTGAAGGAGATGGCGGCGAATGTGGCCAAGACCCTGGTGGAGCAGATCGATCATTTGTCCAAGATCGCCTCGGACTTCTCCCAATTTGCCAATATCGGCAATCCGCGCAACGAGGTCTTCGATCTGCATGAGATGTTATATTCGCTGACGTCCTTATACGAAACGACGGAAAACCTTTTATTCAAGTGGGTGCCGGCCCATGAACGGATCATGGTATTCGCGGACAAGACCCAACTGAACCGGCTGTTCACCAACCTGCTGCAGAATGCCCTGGAAGCCTGTTACAGCAAGGAGAAAAGGGTAGTAAGCGTCAGCGAAGAATTGAGAGCGGAATCCATCGTGATCAAGGTTACGGACAATGGGGAGGGCATCCCATTGGAAATGCAGTCCAAGATCTTCACGCCTAATTTTACGACAAAATCTTCAGGAACGGGCCTGGGCCTGGCGATGAGCCGGACGATCGTCGAACAGGCCAAGGGAAAGATATGGTTCGAGACCGTGGAAGGGGAGGGGGCAACTTTCTATGTGGAGTTGCCGATCCTTAGAGCGACGCTTTAAAAAAGCTTCGAGCTGTGAGCTGCGAGCCTTGAGCCAGCTATTCAAAAGTGTGCGCTGACTTATTCGTGTCAACTAGAAGCTCACCGCTCGAAGCTCGCAGCTAAGTTTTCCTCCCCGCCAGGAACGCCCTGAATTGCTCCAGGGTGAAGCTGCTGAGGTTCCTGTCCGGGGTCAGCCCTCCTTTCTGCGCGGCCAGCACACCGAACCTGGTGTGGTCATATCCTTCCGTCGAGTGGGCGTCAGGATCCACCGAGATCAGCACTCCTTTTTCCAGCGCATAGCCGATCCAGCGCCAGTCCATGTCGAGACGGCGGGGGTGCGCGTTCAATTCAATGACGGTATGGTGCTCGGCGCAGGCGTCGATGATCTTTTTATGATCCACGGGATAGCCGGGCCGGCTCAGGAGCAGGCGGCCGGTCATATGCCCCAGGATGGTCGTATAGGGATTGCTGATGGCGTTGAGCAGGCGCATCATTGCCTTTTCTTCGGTCATCTTTAAATTGGAATGGACGGAGGCGATCACCAGGTCGAAGGTGGAGAGGATGGTGTCGGAATAGTCCAAAGCGCCGTCATTGAGGATATCGCATTCGATGCTCTTGAAAATGGTAAAGGGCGCAAATCGGTTATTCAATTCGTCTATCTGCGCGTGTTGCGCCTTGATGCGTTCCTCGTTCAGGCCATTGGCGTAGAAGGCGCTTTTGCTGTGGTCGCTGATGACCAGGTATTCATATCCTTTCGCTATGCAGGCCCCGGCCATTTCTTCCAGTGTATTGGAGCCGTCGCTCCAGTTGCTATGGCTATGGATGATGGCGCGGATGTCGCCGGGCTGGATCAGGGCGGGCATCGGATTTGCCGAAGCCGCGGCCATGACGGCCGATTGGAGCACGGCCGGATCTTCTCTCAGGCCGGGGGGAAGGAACTGTATATTGGCGGCGGCAAAGAGTTGTACTTCAGTTGGCGATGCGGGGGTCGACACCGCGGCGCCGTCGGTGTCGCCGGGTTTCCCAATCGTGTGCTGTTTCCAGGCCGTGAGGAACTCGGGACTGCAACTGGTCTCCAGCAGGGTGGAGGCGAGGCGGCCGGGATCGGTGCAATAGAACTCAAGACGAATGCCTTCGGGGCCTTTATAGACAAGGGGTGCGGAGATAACCGAAGCCTGCGCCGCAGACGTTTCGGAAACATCGGCGCTGGTCCCGGCGGTGAACCCATTGGACGAAAGATATTCGGACAACGCGGCCGGCGCAATAGTAGTCACCCATTGCAATTGGTCTATCACTTCGAGTTGCCGCCTGAATTCGCCGGTGAAGGCGAGTTGCTGTTCCGGGAAGTTTTGCCGGAGCTGATCATGGACCTTTTGAGCATAGGATTCTACATCTGCATAGAGATGGCTGCCCTGGCTGCGGAAATAGAATTCGATGGCGTCTTTGACGTTGGTTTGGGTCTTTTCGCCGAAGCCTTTATAGAGCATGAGCCTATTTTCCTGGCAGGCATACAATAATTCTCCGATAGATTCGATGTCCATTTCTTTCCAGATGGTGGCGATCTTTTTAGGGCCGAGACCCTTGATGCCGAGCATGCCGATGATGCCGGGAGGGGTTTTTTCAATATACTGCCGGAGAAGGGAAAGTTCCCCTTTTGCGATGATTTCCTGGATTTTCTTGCCAATAGCGTCCCCGATGCCCTTTATGGAAAAGATGTTTTCGGGGGGCATATCCGTCAATTGTGCGGGCAATTTCTCTATGGTGAAGGCCGCGGAAGAATACGATCTTGTCTTGAAAGAGTTCTCGCCGTGGATGTCCATGATTTTGGCCAGCAGGCTGAATTGATCGGCTATATAGTCGTTGTTGATGGGCATGATAAGGCTAAGTTACGGAAAGCGTAAATTAGAGGGATGAAAATTGCGAAAGGCTTGCTGGCAGTGGGTCTTGGGGGAAGGGAAGGAGGAGTGGCCAAAAAGAAAAAAGTCCCGAATTGCTTCGGGACTTTAGTATTTTCTGCCTATCTAAGAAATAGAAACTATTTCTTTTTTGCAGCTTTCTTAGCAGCCTTTTTCTTAGGTGCTGCTTTCTTTTTAGGAGCTGCTTTTTTCTTAGCGGCTTTTTTTGCAGTTGCCATTTTTTTTGAATTTAATTGGTTAGTAAATTAATTTACCACAGTAAAAATAGAAACTTCTTTGAATTAACCAAAAATTTTTTTTGATTTATTCAAAATATTTTCTAAGCGCCTACTTCTACTGCGTTAACATTAATTAAGGTTTTGTCGCCTTTTCCCTTCTTAAATTCAACGAGTCCATCGGTCAATGCAAACAAAGTAAAATCTTTTCCGACACCAACATTCTTACCGGGATGATATTCCGTACCGCGTTGGCGAACGATAATATTGCCTGCGATCGCGGGCTGACCACCGTAGATCTTTACTCCGAGACGTTTGCTCTGAGAGTCCCGTCCGTTCTTCACACTGCCTTCGCCTTTTTTGTGTGCCATCTTATAAGAATTTGTAGTTAATGAGTTGTTTTATTTTATCGGTATCTGCTGGTCTTATCAAGTGTCTACTAGCAGCTCGCAGCTCTCAGTTCGAAGCTGTTTATACGATTTCGCTGATCCTGATCTTGGTATAATGCGTGCGATGACCGTGTTTCTTACGAAAGCCTTTCCTTCTTTTCATTTTGAAGGCAATGACTTTATCGCCCTTGACCTGGCCGACGATCTCGGCTTTGATAGTGGCCTTCACGGCGTCGCCTACGGATAGTTTGCCGTCGGTATCGACCAGCAGTACTTCTGCAAATTCCAGCTTATCACCGGTATTCCCTGCAACGTGGGGAACGTATAAGGTCTGGTCTTTTTGCACCTTAAATTGCTGACCGGCTATTTTTACGACTGCAAACATAATATTCAATATTAGGGCTGCAAAGGTAAGGGGAATTGGCGAAAAAAAGCAAAGGTTTGTCAAAAAAGCGGCCGGGAAACAGCATTTGAGGGCTATTTTTCCAATTTTGGGATAAAGCCTCACCCGGCCCCCGTATTCCTGGCAGCGTTTGCCCGGAATTGCCCGCTGCACAGTCCGGGATCGTCCCTTTCCTGCCGTCTATCCTATTTACCCTGTTAAACCCCGGGGGCCGGTCGGCTTGCCCCCATTGTCTATTGCACATTTATCTGTAGGTTTGCCCGCATGATAAGGGG
>Ga0207018_1112_pt1 | contig 13782 bp, 9 predicted proteins | sample Alteio_BWMinCont_52_FD_153476 | JGI IMG/M metagenome (GOLD analysis project Ga0207018, IMG submission 153476) | Enriched cells from forest soil in Barre Woods Harvard Forest LTER site, Petersham, Massachusetts, United States -... | ecosystem: Environmental > Terrestrial > Soil > Temperate forest >...
AATGCCTGTGCGGCAGACAACAATTCTACTGCTAATATTTTTTCTACATTATCAACGACTCTTTTACATTTGGTAGCAGCAGTGGCGCCCATACTTACATGGTCTTCCTGGTTATTTGAAGAAGAAATTGAATCAACACTGGCAGGAGTACATAATTGTTTATTCTCGCTAACAATAGCTGCAGCAGTGTATTGAGGAATCATAAAACCTGAATGAAGTCCTGGCTCTTTTACTAAAAACATCGGGAGATTGTGTTGCCCACTTATTAATTGATACGTTCTTCTTTCAGAAATATTACCTATCTCACTCATTGCAATCGCTAAAAAATCTAATGATAACGCTAATGGTTGTCCATGAAAATTACCACCACCTAATATCAAATCATCATCAGGAAAAATATTAGGGTTATCTGTTACGGAATTCATTTCTTTTAAAAATACTTTCAACACATAATCAAATACATCCTTTGTAGCACCGTGTACCTGTGGTATGCAACGAAAAGAATATGGATCCTGTACTTGTTCTTTTTTTTGCGTAGCAATTTTACTTCCTTTTAATAATTCTCTCAATCTTGTCGCAGTGTCAACTTGTCCTCTATGTGGCCTGATTGAATGTATTTTTTCGTGTAGGGGTTCAGGTGAGCAATCGAAAGCGTCAAACGAAATAGCTGCAATAACATCTGCCCATTGTAACAATCTATCTGCCTGCACTAAGTTATATAAACCATATGCACTCATGAATTGAGTACCATTAATTAATGCTAACCCTTCTTTACTTTTTAATTCGATTGGTTGCCAATTAAATTTATCAAACACATCCTGTGCTTTATGTTTTATCCCTTTATAATTTACTTCTCCCATTCCTATCAAGGGCAAACAAAGATGTGCTAATGGTGCAAGATCGCCACTTGCACCTAACGAGCCTTGTGTATAAATAACAGGGAGCACATCATTATTATACATATCCATCAAACGTTTCACCGTATCTATTTGCACACCTGAATTACCATAGCTGAGTGATTTTATTTTCAACATGATCATCAACTTTACAATATCCGCAGGCACTTCCTCTCCCAGCCCACAAGCATGCGACTGCAATAAATTATTCTGTAATTGCTGCAATTGTGTCTTATCAATCTTTACATTTTGTAAATACCCGAAGCCTGTATTAATACCGTAAAATAATTCATCGGAATTTTCCAATCGATTATCCAGGTATTCCCTGCATTTAGTGATACGATGATGTGCATCAAATGTAATAGATACCAATTGCCGGTGTGCCAACAGATTTTTTACCTGCTGAAAATTGGTAGGATTCTTATCAAGTGGAAGATAATTATAGCTCATAGTATATAATCTTACAATCGCTTTATAATATAAACTTACTGTAATTTTATAATTAATCTCTTTCAAATTTTATGTTTCTGTTATGAATGGAAAAATATTTTATAGCATACTTTTTTTATTAAGCCTGAATGTACCTGCACAAACAATTAAGCTTTTAAATACAGGAACAAATATTTCATTACGTGGATTGAGTGTTGTAAACGATAGAATAATCTGGGTAAGCGGAAATAATGGAACAGTTGGAGAATCGCTGGACAGTGGAAAGACCTGGAAATGGATGGTAATAAATGATTTTGAAAAAACAGATTTTCGTGACATTGAAGCATTTGACGAAAGATCGGCAGTAATAATGGGAATCGGAGAACCTGCATTTATTTTAAGAACTTCTAATGGCGGCATTACCTGGAAAGTAGTATATGAAAACAAAACCAAAGGAATATTTTTAGATGCAATGGAATTCTGGAATGAAGAAAGCGGGATTGTGATTGGCGACCCGATCAGAAATAAATTTTACATAGCAAGAACTTTTGATGGTGGAATGCATTGGCGGGAAATTCCTGAAAAAAATTATCCAACTGCGGATAGTGGTGAAGCTTGTTTTGCAGCCAGTGGTACTTGTATCAGGAAGTTGGATAAAGCTGAAGCATGTTTTGTTTCAGGTGGACTGAAATCAAAATTATTTATCCGCGATGAAAAAATGATTATTCCATTTAAACAAGGTAAGGAAAGTAGTGGCGCTAATTCTATTGCTGTTAAAACCAATGAAACATTGATTGTTGTTGGAGGAGATTATTTATTAAAAGATACAACTAATAATAATTGTTTTATTACAAAAGACGCTGGTAAAACATGGATAACTCCTTCTGTTTCTCCACATGGTTATAGAAGTCGTGTGGAATATCTCCATTCTAAAAAATGGGTTTGTTGTGGATTAAATGGCGTTGATTACACAATTGACGATGGAAAAAACTGGATATGGATTAGTAAAGAGGGATTCAATGTTTGCAGAAAGGCTAAGGATGGCAAAGCTGTAATTTTTGCAGGCGATAATGGAAAAATCGGGAAACTTTTGAAAATTAAATGATCTAAATCTACCATAGTAAAAAAAATGTATACGTAACTATCGACAGGACTTAATCATTCCAATTTAAGATGGAGTCTTTTTATTATTGACAAATTTTAAGAATTAAACTAATTAAATATAAATATATTAAAAGATAGTAATTTTTGGCATGGTTTTGGGAAATTGTGTCTTAATTCAGCATAAAGTGCTATTTAATAGTTATTCACATCCCTGCAATGTTGTAAACTAATTTTTCACAATAAATAAACTTAACACAAAAAACCTTACTTATGTCGTCAGAGAACACTCTTTTAACTGAAACTCCTCAACCAACGCCGCCACCAGCTCCAAAATCTAACATTCGTTCCTTTATTGTAGGTGTATTAATCGTTGCTTTGTTGGCAACATGGGGTTACATTATATATGATAAAAGCAATGAAAGACAGCTCATAGAACAAAAGGATAATAAAAATGCTGCTTTGACTGGCGAAAAGGACTCTTTACAGAATCTATTTAATGATGCGACAACAAGATATGATAATTTACAAACTGCCGATACAAAAAAAGACAGTACTATCACTTCTAAAGACAAGGAAATAGCTGATAAAAAAGCAAAAATTCAAAGCTTGTTAAGAAAAGACAATGCTACAAAAGAAGAGTTGGTACAGGCAAAAACCTTAATTGCTTCTCTTAACCAGGACATTGATGGATACAAAACACAGATAGAAACTTTAAAGAATGCAAATACCCAACTTACTGTAGAGAAACAACAGGTTACTGAAGAACGTGATATAGTACAGAAAAGCTTTGATTCTGCTAAGGATGTTGTTAAACAAAAAGAGAATATCATTGATGTAGGTTCTACACTTCATGCCTCCAATTTCAACATTCTTGGTATAGATGCAAAGAAAAATGGCAAAGAAAAACAAACAACCAATGCTAAAAAAGTAAACAAGCTTCGCATATCTTTCGATTTAGATGAAAATCTTATAACTCAATCCGGAAGTAAAACACTTTATATTGCTATAACCGGACCGGATGGCAAAACAATTTCTGTGCAGGAACTTGGTTCAGGAACATTTACATCCAGAGATAGTCAGGAAGTAGCTTTTACACAAAAACTTGATGTGAACTATACACAAGCAAAACGTCAGACTATTAGCTTTGATTGGAAACAAAATACCAATTTCTCAATTGGTGCTTATAAAATTGAAGTGTACAATAACGGATTTAAAATTGGAGAAGGTGTAACACATCTTACTAAAGGTGGATTATTTGGATAATCAACTAATAAATTTTATATAACCTTATTCGGGTTTAGTTTATATTTTGAATAAAAGCGTTCTGATAAATTGTCAGAACGTTTTTATTTATAACAATGCCCTGACTGAAGCTCTTCCTGTGTTTATAATTCTATCTGTACCGGGTTTGCGTCCTTCATATTGCAGGCTTATCTCAATATTGCCTACTAACCGTTTGGTGTATTCGAAATTCCATAGATAATTTTCTCCCGGGAGCAGTCCATCCAGCATTATATATCCTGTTGTTGAATTAGCTGAACCAAGTGAATCGGATGTAAAACTTATATTATTCAATGAGAAACTTGCACTGACTGTACTATTAGAAAGAACATTGTATTTTACATCTGCTGTCAAGGCATTATTAATTGCATGCTCATTATATCCAATTGTGTTTATTTTGTCATTGTAGGTATATGATAGAGTAACTCTAAAATTGGTTTTATAAATATAACTTACAGATGGCTCTGCTCCTTTTTCTACTATATTATAATTACGATTGGTAAATTCAAGTGAATTCAACTGGTTAACAACTGAGCTTAAAACCACGCTGGTCGTTATATTCCTGCTAACATTCCATCTTGTTTTAAAATTTAGGTTACGAAGTTTATGACTTTCAAAACCATAAGTAAGTAAGGATTTACTGTTGTTGAGACTGTGGGTTATGTCCATTCCCCAAACAGAACTGGTACGGTTAAAATATAATGTATTTGAAAAGATTGAACTTAAAGTAAGTAATGTGGTATCAACCAGTTTATTTGTAAATGGGTTAAATTCAAATTTACCGGTTGAAACATCTTTTTTATTTATCTGCAATGCTGATGAAGTGCTTAATCGTGTAAGAAATTTCTGAAATCCTTTTGCTTTCTGCACATTAATAAGAGCCCGTGGATTAAGAGCAAAGCTATAATTGAATTGTATATAGTTTGCAGTTACATATTGATTAGTTGGAGTGTAAACCCGTATATAGTTTGCCTGGTCAGGAAAAAGTGCAATTTCAAATTCATTCAACTGCGCTATCCCGTCACCGTTATAATCATTCCATGTATATTGCCCCTGTCCGGCAGGTACCTGAACAAATGTATATTCCAGTTTTTGTTCCTGCCCCGATCCTACTTCATATAAAACATTACCTGTAACCAACCCTTTCCAATCATCGAATAAATATTCAGCCCTTCCTAATAAACTTTCATCTTCCCGCTGTCCGTTTAACAATGGATTTATAATATGCAGTTTACGATAAGTTATGTTTAGTTTTAATTGATTCTTTTTATTCTTTAATAATTCAGTAGTGAAATTAATATTACTGCTTCTATCTGCCTGTTGAAATTTTGATTGCAACGGCAATAAATCATTTCTTGTAAAAAAAGTAATGCTCCATTTATTTAATTTCTTTTCATCTGATCTGATAAAGGCCTGCCATATATCAAAAGCAAAGCTGAGTGAATTCAAGGTATCAGTAATCTTATCGTTTAACTTATTATTTTCACCAGAATAACCTACTCCTATTTGTATATTTTTTAATTGCTTTAACTGCCTGCTTATATCAATGCCGGGACGTAAATAAAAATCCTTTTGCTGAGCACTATTAGTTGTTGTAAGACTGACCTGGTCATTGATCTTCCAACTATGTAATGCAATAGAATTTTCCAATACCTGCCGGAAGCCATTGAATGTATCGCTCCTGTTATAATTAGTTAGCTGGTAATTCAACTTATTGCCCACACTATCGTGCAACTGAAATGCAGCGCTGCTAATATGTTCATCTGCTGCTGCAATAGTAGTTGTATATGGCAAACTCCAGTCACGATAAAACTCTGCAGTTCGTAAAACTTCTAATGGCTTAAAAGTATTTTGTACATATTCATATCCTAATTGTGTTTGTAATTTATAGGCTTTGCTAAAAAGATTTATATTCCTATCCTGACTTATAAGCTGGATCTTACCAGCTAACCCAAGGTCATTGCTTTTATCTTTTGTTGAAAAAAGATTTACATCATAATTGCTTAAAGCGAATTCTGTTTTAATGCTTGTTTTTTTATCAATTTTATATTCCGCTGCTACTGATACCATTTGCTGCTTCTTAGGTGTTACTAATAATATCACTGGTTCAGAGTCGCCCAGTTTTGTATTATTGGTGCCAGGCCCTACCCATGTATAAACTGCACCATTAACAGCATTATTCAATTGTGTATAATTGCCTTTCCCAGGTCCGAGATAAGTAAAGCCGAGATTATATAAAGTATCATTGCTGTTGATATCATATACATAGATGGTATCATGAATACCGTTATAAAGAGTATCCATTCTTTTGTATAATACCTGGCCGGTAATTCCTGTATCAGGAGTAGCGCTTGGATAAAATGCCTGGTTAATATTATTACCAATATCTGCTAAAAATTGTTTTTGATCTGTACTTAATACTTCGTTTATGGGAGAATTTTTAGAATCTTCATTTGAAAATACCCCGATGCTTAAAAGGAGTTTATCATTAATATTCATTTCATCATTTATATAAATATTTGAATTCAAAAAATTCTGATCAGAATATTCGAAATCAATCTGTATACGCCTGTCTTTTGTAACCATACGTTTAGGCGTAAACGAAATTTCTGCAGTATTGTAATTAATTACATAGTCCTGGTCTTCCCCACGTTGTAATAATTCTCCATCCATGTATACTTTTTCAGTACCTGCCAATACAGTAAAGTATAATTCATTATTAGCGCCCTGCAAACGATAAGGCCCCTGGTTACCATCTATCGGAGTTATAATGTTTGTATTAAATTTCCCTTTTGCAACAGAACCGCTTAATAAAAGTGAATTAGTAGTATTTTTTCCAATCTTATTATCAATAATAAAAGATGCACCCTGCAAGCGTTTATAAAAATTAAGGAAATAACTTTTGCTCTGTCGTATATCAATATCACCAAAATTTGCCTGCCATCCTTTTTTTCGAACCTGTATATATATTTTATCAAAATCCTGGAGGTTCTCTGTATTACCATCAGGCTGAATAGGAATATTATTATCAGTAATGGCAGCAGATATTTGAAGACTATCGCCAATATAACCATTCAACTGAAGATTTAAACTGGAAGTAAGCACTGCATCCTGGTTATTCCCAAAAGAAATGCCTCTTCCAAAACTACCATTGTAGTTGATATTTCCGAAATCGAATATGCCGTTGTTCTGATTGTTATTGTAATTAAATGTAAAAGGTTTTTCACTAATGAAATTATAACGTATACTATCAAAATTAAAATGGCGTATGACAGCATTCAATTTATAGGGAAATACTCTGTAAGTAACCAGTACACTATCTAACGGTGGTTTGTTTATCCATGTTAATGATCCATTTACATTATCAACTTTATATGCTGAAGAATCAATACCGGCAATAATAACTGTAGTAGGCACAAGGCTTAAAGAATCTATTTTTACAATTTTGTTTTTAGTACTAATATATTTTAAACGAAGATTGGAAAGTGAAGATGGCTTTTTTTGTGCCACGGATAATTGCACAATTAATAAAGCAACTAAAGAAAGATATAACCTGATCAGTCTCAAACAAGAATTTTATAGTTCAATAATTAAAGTTAGTACTTATTGTTCAAGAGGATTAAAATGAACAGAACGCTGCAATAAAAAACCTTCCATAAAGGAAGGTTTATATTCAATTAACAAAAAAATATTGTTTTAAGCTTCGCTTTTAAATTCTGCTAAAAGATATTCTCGATTCATCCTTGCAATATTAGCAACGGAAATTCCTTTTGGGCATTCAGCTTCGCAGGCATAAGTATTGGAACAATTTCCAAAACTTTCTTTATCCATTTGAGCTACCATACTTAATACTCTTGTTTTTTTCTCAGGTTCGCCTTGCGGTAATAAAGCCAAGTGAGAAACTTTGGCGCTTACAAACAACATAGCACTACTATTTGGACAAGCAGCTACACAAGCACCGCAACCAATGCAAGCTGCTGCAGCAAAAGCTGTATCTGCTTTATCTTTTTCTATAGGAAGACAATTAGCATCCTGTGCATTACCGGTATTTACAGAAATATATCCTCCGGCTTGTATGATACGATCAAACGAAGTTCTATCTACTACTAAATCTTTAATTATCGGGAAAGCCTTACTGCGCCAAGGTTCTACAACAATGGTATCGCCGTCTTTAAATGCACGCATGTGCAACTGGCAGGTAGTGTTCTGTTCCCACGGGCCATGTGCTTTACCGTTAATATACATACTGCACATGCCACAAATACCTTCGCGGCAATCATGATCAAATGCAATTGGATCTTTATCATCGTGAATTAATTGTTCATTTAACACATCAAACATTTCCAAAAAAGACATTTCTGATGAGATATCTTTTACATGGAAAGTTTCGAAACTTCCTCTTTCTTTACTATTCTTTTGTCGCCACACTTTCAACGTGAGGTTCATATTATAGTGTTCCATATTAATTCTATAATTTGATAATGAGCCAATTTTATTTATAATTACGTTGTGATGGTTTTATCACTTGATACTTCAATTCTTCTTTATGCAATTGCCATTCACTTTCACTTTTAAATTCCCATGCTGATGCATACATATATTCGCTATCGTGGCGCAAAGCTTCACCTTCTTCTGTTTGTGATTCTTCACGAAAATGCCCGCCGCAACTTTCATTCCTTTGCAATGCATCTTTACACATTAACTCACCCAACTCAATGAAATCTGCTACACGGCCAGCTTTATCCAATTCAGAGTTAAGCTCATTAATACTTCCGGGTATTTTCACATCGCTCCAAAAATCTCTTTTTAATTGTTGAATTTCAGCAATAGCTTGTTGTAATCCTTCTGCATTACGTGCCATTCCGCATTTCTCCCACATTATCTTTCCTAACTTTTTATGGAAACTTTCAACAGTAGTGTTTCCTTTAATACTCATCAATTTATTAATTCTATCACTTACACTTTTTTCTGCTGACGCAAATGCTTCATGGTCCGTTGAAATAGGTTTATTATAAATTTCATCAGCCAGATAATTACCTAATGTATAAGGAATAACAAAGTATCCATCTGCCAAACCCTGCATTAACGCTGAGGCTCCGAGCCTGTTAGCTCCATGATCGCTAAAGTTAGCTTCGCCTAAACAATATAAACCATCTACAGTTGTCTTTAATTCATAATCAACCCATAATCCACCCATAGTATAATGTACCGCAGGATAAATCCTCATCGGTACTTCATAGGGATTTTCTCCCGTTATCTTTTCATACATATCAAACAGGTTACCGTATTCTTCTTTCACGGCTTCTTTACCCAATCTTATTAATGTATCTATATCAGGATTTTCAATACCTTGTTTACTTGCTTCTGTTCTTCCGTATTTATTAATAAGATTATGTTTGAAATCTAAATAGACGGCCTGTTTTGTCGTGCCTACTCCAAAACCTGCATCACATCTCTCTTTCGCAGCTCTTGAAGCCACATCCCGGGGAACAAGATTTCCAAACGCAGGATATCTTCTTTCCAAGTAATAATCACGTTCATCTTCAGGAATATCATTTGCCTTTCTTGCATCATTTTGTTTTTTAGGAACCCAGATCCTTCCATCATTACGCAACGATTCACTCATCAATGTTAATTTACTTTGATGATCGCCACTAACGGGAATGCATGTAGGATGAATTTGTGTAAAACAAGGGTTACCAAAATAAGCTCCTTGCTTATGCGCTTTCCATATAGCAGTAACATTGCTACCCATTGCATTGGTAGAAAGATAAAAAACATTCCCATAACCACCGGTACATAACAATACCGCATACCCGAAATGGCGTTCCAGTTTACCGGTAATTAAATCCCTTGCAATAATTCCACGGACTTTGCCATCAATCTTTACAATCTCCAACATTTCGTGACGACTATATACTGTTACGTTTCCTAATGCAACTTGCCTTTCCAATGCCTGGTATGCCCCTATCAATAACTGCTGGCCTGTTTGTCCTGCAGCATAAAAAGTTCTTTTAACCTGTGTGCCACCAAAAGAACGATTATTCAATAATCCACCATACTCACGTGCAAAAGGAACACCTTGTGCCACACATTGATCAATAATATTCACGCTAACTTCTGCCAACCGATGAACATTTCCTTCACGTGAACGATAATCTCCGCCTTTAATAGTATCATAAAATAAACGAAAAACACTATCGCCATCATTCTGATAATTCTTTGCAGCATTAATACCTCCCTGTGCTGCAATTGAATGAGCACGTCTTGGAGAATCCTGGAAACAAAATGCTTTTACTTTATAACCCAATTCGCCTAAAGATGCGGCAGCGCTTGCTCCGGCCAAACCTGTACCAACAACAATAATTTCCATCTTACGCTTATTGGCAGGGTTCACCAACTTGCAATGACCTTTATAATCTGTCCACTTATCATCTAATGGTCCGGCAGGAATTTTTGAATCTAACATACAAGTCAATTCATTTATTATTATAAATATTTTGTAACCAGCATTTGTCGTCTACTCATCATCGTTGTGTCACTCACTTCAACATATCTACTACTATTTGTCATTCTGAGCGTAGCGAAGAATCTAATCTTCAACAATCATACTGCTATATTTAAGAATAAGATGCTTCGTTCCTTAGCATGACAATTAATACTATTAAGAAATCCATCCTATATAAATAGACACAGGCATCAAAGCAAAAATCAACGGAACAATAATTGAAAAACCCACACCAACTCCCTTTATAATAGGAGTATAACGTTTATGGTTAATGCCAAATGTTTGAAATGCACTTTGAAAACCATGCATTAAATGCCATGCAAGAGAAAAAACACCCAACACATAAATAATCACTACCCAAAGGCTTTGAAATACTACCTGCATTTCGAGATAAAGATTATGCACCTGTTGATTATCGTACGTATTTAAAGTTGTTGGTTGCAACTCATGAACACCCCACATTCCGCCAAAACGTGACGGTGTCCAGAAATGATATAAGTGAATAATAAGGAAAATCAAAATCAATGTTCCCAGTAAACCCATACTCCTGCTATACCATGTACTGTTACTTTTTGCATTATTCATAGCGTATTTAACAGGACGTGCTTTTACATTTTGCCCCCACAACACAAAACCCTGTATAATATGCAGCAATAATCCAACGAATAACCCAATTTCCATAATACGAATAATAAGATTACTGCCCATAAAATGTGCCCAATGATTAAAAGTTTCACCACCATCATTAAAAAATATCATGGAATTGATAGAACAGTGTACGATCAAAAAACTTATAAGAAAAAAGCCTGTCAGTCCCATTATGATCTTTTTACCAATTGAGGACATAAAGAAATGTTTCCAGGTCATAAAGCAAAAGTTGGTGATTATTTTGGATGCGCAAAGTTACGCCGGAACGATGAAAAAAAAACTTTAAACAATCTTTTTATATCACTGCATTCAACTTATTATGCAATCGTTTGCGGTATCTTATTTATTCCAAATATTGTATCATCCAGTTATCTATCTGTTGAAAAACCATATCAGGCTTCATTGTGCGCCATTGCGGCAATTCTATTAAAGTAAGATAGTTGGTTAGCCTGGCTCTTTTAAAATCATAAGTACTTTGTTCCGGCATATTCAATACTACTACCCATCCACCTTTTTCGCTCACCTCCTGCCACCATTCTTCATAATAACTATCATCGCTGCTATGAAAGTTCAACACATTTTCTGCTATCAGAATAAATTTAGTAATACCATAACTATACAATTCATCCGTAACATCTCTTCGCATTGTCATTATATCATTTTCAATAGCATCGTTCCACTCACCAATCAATTCTATGATAGCATAATTCTGTTCGTAATCCACAAACAGTATCTTCATATATATAATGTACGGCTGCCAAATTCATCCCATTGAGGATGTATATAATAATTATAAACAGTTTGAGAGAATTCAAATTCATTGTACACACGTCCGTAAAAAGGAGAACGCTCATCTTCTTCCGATATATATAAATGACGCCAGTTATAAAATGGTTCTATGTCCTGCAAAATCTTTAATTAAAATTTAAAATATTCTACTGCAAAATTATTTGCAATTATCAATCATTTAAACAAATCGTTCAAATAAATTTACCACTTGTAAAAAACTCTTCCTTCAATCTGTATTTCTTCTTATCTTCCTTTTCTAAATTATTTTTATGTTACGCTCATTTTATATCTGCATTGTATTAATGGCCTGTACTTTTTTTGCAAACGCTCAAACATCTTTATACATTCCCCGTAATATTGTAAAAGCTTATGAAAAAGAAACAAGGTCTTACGATGGTAAGCCCGGAAAGAACTATTGGCAAAATCATGGTTACTATAATATAACGGTTACGGCTGCCCCACCTGATAGAACTATTAAAGGCAAAGAAACTATTACGTACATAAATAACAGTCCCGATACATTAAAAAACCCTGTTGTTAAATTAATCATTAACATTCACAAACCTGGAGCAGAACGCTACTTTAGTGTCGGTGCAGATTATCTGGGAGACGGCACACATATAGATAGCCTTTCAGTTAACGGCAAAAAAATAAATTGGAAAGAACCTGATGCACATGCTACCTGGCAATCATTTACTTTACCAAAACCTTTACCTCCAAATGGTTCTGTTAATATTGCAATAGATTGGCACTACGATATTTTACAAAGCCCTTACGGAAGAGAAGGTGCTATTGATTCCACTACTTTTTTCTTAGCATATTTTTATCCGCGTATAGCCGTGTTTGATGATTACAAAGGTTGGGATAGAATGGATTTTGTTGATGCACAGGAATTTTACAATGATTTTAATGATTATACATTAACCGTTAATGTACCAAAGAATTATTTGGTATGGGCAACTGGTACTTTGCAAAACACCAATGATGTTTTACAAAAACCGTATGCCGATAAACTAAATAATTCCTACACATCAGACGATATCATTCACATTGCTGACGCAAAAGATATTGAAGCAAAAAACATCACTGCACAAAACAATATCAACTCATGGAAATGGACAGCCAATGATATAACCGATGTAACCTGCGCCATAAGCAATCATTATGTATGGGATGCTACCAGCGCCATTGTAGATGATGCTACCAAACGCCGTGCAAGTGTACAAGCTGCATATAATGATTCTGCAACTGATTTTCATTACATGGCTGGTTATGGCCGTCATTCATTGGAATGGTTATCAGAAGTATGGCCTGGTGTTGCATATCCTTTTCCTAAAACAACTATTGTACAAGGTTATGCCGATATGGAATATCCTATGATGGTAAATGACAACACAAATAGTGATACTGCTTTTACCCGTTTTGTAGTAGAGCATGAAATTTCTCATAGCTGGTTTCCTTTTTATATGGGCATTAATGAAACCCGTTATGGTTTTATGGATGAAGGCTGGGCAACTACTTATGAATATCTTATTGGTGTTGCAGATATGGGCAAAGAAAAAGAAGATAGCTTATATAAAGATTTCAGGATAACACAATGGATACACGATGCTTCTGATGAAGAAGATCTTCCTATTATTACACCGGGTAATATTTTAAATGGCGCAGCGCTTGGCAATAATGAATATGGAAAGGCATCGCTTGGTTACCTTGCTGTAAAAGATCTATTGGGCGATGATATGTTCCGCAAATGCCTTTATGCATTTATGGATCGCTGGCATGGCAAACATCCTGATCCCTGGGATTTCTTTTTTACTTTTAATGATGTATCGGGCACTAATCTAAACTGGTTTTGGAACAACTGGTTCTTCAGCAATGATTATATTGATCTGGCAATACAAAATGTAAAACCATCTGCTGATGGTTACACGCTAACTATAAAAAACATTGGTGGTTTTGTAGCGCCAACAGATGTTATAATAACTTATACAGATGATAGTAAAGAAACAATGCATCAAACACCTGCAATATGGCAAGGCAATCAAAGCCTTGCAACTATCAACATTAAAACAAAAAAGAAAATTCAATCCATTACATTAGACGGTGGCATTTTTATGGATGCTGATA
>Ga0207018_1101_pt1 | contig 13617 bp, 15 predicted proteins | sample Alteio_BWMinCont_52_FD_153476 | JGI IMG/M metagenome (GOLD analysis project Ga0207018, IMG submission 153476) | Enriched cells from forest soil in Barre Woods Harvard Forest LTER site, Petersham, Massachusetts, United States -... | ecosystem: Environmental > Terrestrial > Soil > Temperate forest >...
TTTCGATCAGGGTGCTGAGGCCCCTTTCATGGAGCATCCGTTTCAGGGTGCGTATCTTCTGGTAGGTATGTGGAATAAAACTCTGTCCACCAAATCCAGGATTGACGCTCATGATCAGCACATGATCGACGTCCTGGAGGATATCGCAAAGGGATTCGACGGGAGTATGCGGGTTGAGTGCGACGCCGGCCTTCATGCCCAGGGCGTGTATCTGCTGGATATTGCGGTGGAGGTGGCGGCATGCCTCGATATGCACGCTGATCCGGTCGGCTCCGGCTTTTTTAAAGGCTTCCGCGAATTTCTCCGGTTCTTCGATCATGAGGTGTACATCGCAAGGCTTTTTCGTTGCCGTCCGGATCTGTTCGATCACCGGGAGGCCGAAACTGATATTGGGTACAAAACGCCCGTCCATCACATCCAGGTGAAACCAATCGGCCTGGCTTTCATTCAGCATCCTGCATTCTTCTTCGAGACGCAGAAAATTCGAGGCCAGGAGGGAAGGTGCTATTATAGGCATAGGCGTTAATTGACGGGTTGATTAGGTTGAATGGGTTGAATGGGTCGATTGGGTTGATCAGGTTGCAAAAGTAATCATTTCAGGTTTTTTATCCGTTCCGCGGCCTCTGTAAAATCCTTGTCCAGCGCAAGGGCTTGCTGGTAATAGATGATGGCTTCCTCTTTCCTGCCTGTTGCCTCATAGCAACGGCCTATCCAAAAATACCCATCGGGATAGGTATTGGAGACGGTGATGGTCATAGTGAAGACATTCTGGGCCTCCTCATAGTGCCTCTCCCGGAACAGGATAATCCCTTTTTCGAGATAGGCGTCCGTAAATTTCCAGTCGCGGCGTATGCAGGCGTCGAATTGCGTGATGGCTTTTGCGTTTTGCCCGGTATTGGAATAATAGATCCCTTCGATGAACAAGGGATCAAGCAGCTCTTTTGTCGAATCTTTCCGTAAGACCTCATCGCATATTGTAAGGGCAGCGCTATTTCTTTTTTCGGCATACATGTGGGCAAGTTCCAGTGCGTAGGTGTCGACGGGTTGAATAGCGTATGCTTTTTTCAGTGCGGCGATGGCGCCGGCTGTATCCTTTGTCTTTTCCAGCAACAGGGCTTTATCATACCAGGCCTCAAAATTCAGAGAGTCGGTCTTTAGCATCGTATCATAGAGATCGAGCGCCTCCTTCATTTTTCCTGATTGCATATAGAGATCCCCCAGCAACCGGGAAAAGCTGTCATTGGAGGGAAATTCTTTCCGGCAGTCCTTTAACCATTGCACAGCCTCATCGGTGTGACCGGTTATGGAGAGGGCTGATGCGTAGCGCAGGGCAGTTGTCTCTGAATGCCTCAGTTCCCAGGATCGTTTATAGTCTTTTGCGGCTATTTCGTGAAGGTTGTTTTGGGAGAGCAGTTCCCCACGCCGGAAGTACAGACCGGCCACCGTGCCGGAGTCCTTGTCCATTTGCCGGATACTGTCGGTCAAGGCGGAAAAAGGCGGCCTGATCAAAACGCTATCGGCATTTCCCTGTTTTTTATCACCAGAACCATTGCAAGCGGGCAGGAGGAACCCCGCCCAAAACCCTATGCCACAAATTAGTAAGAAGAAGGATGCCGACCGTTTACCCATAGGGCAAAACTAATACAATAATTTCCCATTTCAGGCTGCCGTTCGTAGATTTGGCCAAACTTGCCCCATGTATACCGTATTATTAAGCCTGCATAGTATCCTGCGATGGATCATCCTTCTACTGGCCATTATCGCGATCTATAAGAGCTACACCGGCATGGTGTCCGGCAAGCCTTTTACGGCCGGGGACAAAAAAAACGGACTATTCCTGTTGATTGCCGCCCACACGGCCCTGCTGATCGGATTATACCAATGGATCGTCGGACCCTGGGGATTGAAAAATATCGAGAATATGGGGATGAGTGCCGTGATGAAGGACCCGGTGGCCCGATTCTACGGGGTGGAGCATATGACGGGGATGATCATCGCGATCGTCCTCATCACGATTGCCAGGGGCGTCTCGAAGAAGAATATCCCGGATCGTGTCAAGCATAAACGCGTATTCTGGTTGGTGTTGATCGCATTGATCCTGATCCTGGCTTCGGTGCCCTGGCCTTTCCGGGCGGGTATCGCCAGGCCCTGGCTTTAGGTCATGGGAAGTCTGGTGAAACGGCGGTCGCTATGGGTTGGGAAATATTGTTGACGATGAAAATAAAAAGGCCGTCCCCGCCGAAAGTTTTCGGGTTAGGGACGGCTAATTTTTTGTCAGGGCGAACAATTACAGGGTTCATTCAGGGATCATGGATTAGAATCTTGTGGGATTCGTTTTTCCGGGTCGGCCTCTGGCATTGCTGATCTTTTACAGGATGTTTGGATTCCACGCCGCAAGTTTGCGGGTTCCCTTCACGTCAATTTACGGTTTTTGGATCTGGGATCTGATTTTTCAAAGGATGGTTTGTTCGGTTTTTCTAAGGATGATCGGGACGATTTTTCAAAGGATGGTTTTACTGACTTTTCAAAGGATGGTTTTTCGGCGGTTTAGGATTAGGGATCTTTGGCTTTTTTCAGGATATGGACTCTATGATTATTGCCTGATTTTAGAGTTTGTGGTTTTCGTTGGATATTGTCGGTCGTTCAGTGGTATTGGGTTTTCCGTGCTTCCTGATACAAAGATGCTAAGGATATGCCCCGGAATGAAACTTTTTCGACCAATATCCGATTCCTTCCGACGAAAGTTCGATTTGCCCGACGAACGGTTTAAAGGATGTTGAGACGCCTGGCCAATTCATCTTTATGGCCCTTCCCGATGGGTATCCGGTTGCCCTTGAGATAGATCGTATTGCCCCTTATATCATCTATTTTGTTAATATTTACTATAAAGGATCGGTGTACCTTAAGAAAGGCGCTGCCATTTAATTTCTCTTCCAGGGCCTTCAGCGTGCTATAAGTAACATAATTCTTGACCGAAGTCACGAATTTGACATAGTCCCGCATGCTCTCGATAAAGAATATGTCGTCTTTGACAAGTTTGACCAGCTTGTCTTCCGACTTAATGAAGAGAAAGTCCATATCCATGGAGGCGGGGGAGGGAGCCGGTGAAACCGTGCCGACTGCCTGGGCAAGGGGGTAAGGATCGGCCTGCGGCACGAGCTTTACGATCTTTTGGAGCGATTCCAGGAAACGATTGTAGGTGAAAGGCTTCTTGAGATAATCGCTCACATTATATTGGAAGGCGTCAAAGGCGTATTCTGTTTTGGAAGTGGTCAGGATGATCTTTGGGGAATAGGTCAGGCTGTCGAGCAGGTCAAAGCCGGTAGCGCCGGGCATTTCGATATCCAGAAAGATTAGATCGACCTGGTCATCATCCAGGTAGGCGAGGGCCCCGGCCACATTCTCAAAATGCCCTTTCACCTCAATGAGCCCGCTCTTGTCGCAGAACTTTTTCAGGAAATCGGCGGCAATTTTAATATCCTCTACTATGATGCTGGTGATTTTCATGAATCAGCAGCATTGAATATCTTTAACCGGTCATATTCGCTCTCGATGATATCCCTGGCCTCTTCTTTTCTATTCACGAGCATCTGGTAGCCGCTCTCCAGCGCAGCAATGGCCTTTCCCGAACAGCTATTTTCAAATTCCTGGCAAAGCTGTTGTATATCGCTGAAGCCGACATAGCCGAATAAGGTCTTACACTTATGTATCGATGTCCTGATCCCGTTAAGATCCTGTTTCTCATAGGCCGTCTCCACGTCCTTCCAATAGTCGGGCAGATCCCTTAAAAAATCCTCAAAAACGATCTGGGCATAGGCAGCATCACCGTCAAATAATTCATCCAGGAAACGGGCGTCTAAATTCTTGTTGAAGATGAATCTGGCGGGAGTGGAGTCCTTCATAGTGCTCGATTTTTAAAATACAGCTATGTTACTAATGGGTTCTATGTATAATTTGAGTCGTGATTTCGTGTGTGAATAATTGAATACTAATTACATACGAGAAAAGAGCATGATTATTGTTTAAAATCCAATTTTGTTATGAAAAAGTCTTGCCGCTTTTCCATCCTTCTTATTGCTTGCCTTACTATCGTTCCTATTTCTTTTTCTCCTCAACAAGTATCCTGGTGAAAAACATATTGCAATTTAAAAAGACCGCTCCTGTCCGCCAACTGGAGGAATCCAGCAGGTATTTGTATAAAGGTTTGTTCGCGTTCCTGGTCAATCAGATCTCCGATCCCGGTAAAGCCGGGCAGTTGATCCAATTGGGGCATGGCTCGTATGAGGAAACCATCGAGGAGGTATTTCATGCCTACCTGTTGTTTGAAAAATACCTGACCTCCTTTGAACAGGATGGTTTTTATGACAGGCAGTCCTTGCGCGAAGGCATAAGACTGCGATTCCCGGCCATCTTACAGGAACCCATTTTCCATTTGCTGTTCGTATCGGAGGCGGAGCAAAAGAACACCCTGGCCGTTCAATTCCTTCAATCCTTCCTCGATAACGCCACCGATAAGTTCGGCCGCACGGGATCGGGTTATTTTGACAAGAAAGGCAAGGAACTGGCCAGGCTGGATGAGCAGAGGCTGGAGGCCGAATCTTTCAGGAGGCTGCAATCCCTCAGTTTCGAGATATTCCATTTCGTCAGTGAAAATTATGGAGAGACCGTCACCGGCAAGATCTTCGAGCGGACCTACGAGGCCTTTTCGGCAAAATATAAGGAGCTGGAATTCTTTCCGCATATCCTCACCCTCATTCCCAAGAATATCGTCGGCAGGAAGCATCTCGGGATCTTTACCCAGGCGCAGATCGAGCAGGTCTTCCTGGAAAAACTGGCGGAGTCGGAGCAGCTTAATATCGCCCTCGATCAAAAAATAAAGGAGAACGAGCAGAACCAAAAGCTGTTGCGTAAGAATGAGGTGATGTTGAGCAGCGTGATCGCCTCTGCCCTGGATGCCATTGTGATCATCAACCAGGAAGGGAATATTATCCGTTGGAACCATGCGGCCAGCCGGATCTTCGGCTATACGGAGGAAGAAGTGAAGGGCCAGGCGATGGCCGAGACCATTATTCCTCCTTCCTTCATGCAATCGCATGGGGCGGGTTTTCGACGCTTCCTGGCGGGCGGGAATAGCAATATCCTGAACCGTCGCATGGAGCTGACGGGCATGCGTAAGAACGGCTCGGAATTCCCGATGGAACTGACCGTTACCGCTATTCAGCATGACCAGGAATATTTTTTCAATGGATTTATCAGGGATATTTCGAGCCGGAAGCAAAGGGAAGAAGAACTGGTGCAGATGAAGGAAAAGGCGGAAGCTGCCGCCAAGGCCAAATCGCAGTTCCTCAGCGTCATGAGCCATGAGCTCCGGACGCCGCTGAATGCGGTGATCGGGATCACGCATCTGCTGCTGCAGGCCAATCCCAGGGAGGATCAGCAGGAAGACCTCCGAACCTTGCAGTTCTCCGGAGAGAGCCTGCTGCATATCATCAACGGTATACTTGATTTTACCAAACTCGATTCGGGGAAGATCGAGCTTTCGGCCATTGATTTCAACCTGAGGGATCTGGCGCAAAGCCTTTACCAATCCTTCAGCTACAAAGCGAGGGAGAAGAACATCATATTCGATATCGAATATGACGAAAGGATGCCGTTCATGGTGCGGGGCGACAATTTCCGTCTTTCGCAGGTCCTGAACAACCTGATCAGCAATGCCATAAAATTCACGCGGGAAGGATCCGTTAAGCTGAGGGTGCAATTGCAGGAACAGCAGGGCGGTAGCTTCACCACCCGCTTTGCCGTAGTGGATACCGGCATCGGGATATCCGCGGACAAAAAGGACAAGATATTTGAGCAATTTACGCAGGCTGACAGCGATACGACCAGGCTATACGGAGGCACAGGGTTAGGGCTTTCTATTTCGGCCAAGCTGGTAGAATTGATGGAAAGCTCCATTGTCGTGGATAGCATTCCCGGTCAGGGCTCCGATTTTCATTTCACCGTGGTATTGCAAAAGGCGGAGACGACGGAGATCCAGGCCCCCGTGCAGAGATCGGTGACAAAAAATAATGATGCCTTCCGTAACAAGCTCATCCTGCTGGCCGAGGACAATGAATTCAATGCAAATATCGCCCGCCGCTTCATTACCGGTTGGGGCGCCGAAATGGATGTAGTACTGGATGGGCAGCAGGCATTGGAATTCGCGTTGCGAAAAAAATACGATCTTATCCTCATGGATGTCCAGATGCCGGTATTGGACGGGTTTGCCTGCTGCAGGGCGATCCGGAAATATTTGCCGGACGTGCCGATCGTCGCCGTAACGGCCTCTCCGAAAAATGAGATCATCGGGGAGATCATGGCTTGCGGCATGAATGATTTTGTGAGCAAGCCTTTTAAGCCGAACGAGCTGCGCAGTAAGATATTGGAGTTCCTGGAATAGTCCGGTGGCGGGAACAGGATGGGGCATGATCCGGGAGCCTCCGGCGCGGAGAACACGATGGGTTATCGCCGCCCCAGTTCGACCACTTCACAATCTTTCATCTCCTTTCCATCAACAGTGAAACGCACCACTGTGCGAACCTTATGCCATCCCTGGTTGCCTGCGGCGCCGGGATTCATGTGCAGGCATTGGAGCTTGTCGTCGTACAGGATCTTCAGGATATGCGAATGACCGCAGATGAATAGCCGGGCGGGGTTTGCCAGCAGCTCTTTTTTAACGGCGGGATTGTATTTTGGGGGATAGCCGCCGATATGGGTCATGAAAACGTCCACTTCTTCGCAGACCCATCTCAATTTTTACGGGTAGTCGCGACGGATATCCTGTCCGTCGATATTGCCATACACTCCGCGCAGCGGACGAAAAGCCTTCAGCCTGGCGGCTATTTCTCCCGACCCGAAATCCCCCGCATGCCAGATCTCGTCGCAGTGTTCGAAATGCTGAAAGACGGTTTCGTCCAGGAAATTATGCGTATCGGCCAGAAGCCCGATTCTTTTCATGCGGTAAATTTAGATTTATTAACTTTCCTTCCCAAAATGGAAACGCATGCCTCATTACCATAGCCTGGGGAGCATCCCCCATAAACGTCATACCCAGTTCCGCAAACCGGATGGTAAATTATATTCGGAACAATTATTTTCGACCGAGGGTTTTTCCAGCGATTCATCTTTATTGTACCATTGCCATGCGCCAACGGAGATCATCCATACCGATGCGCCGCAGGATGCGACCCCCCGGATAGCGGAAGAAAAAATGCTGAAGCACCGCAGCTTCGAAGGGTTCCGCGTCAGGCCGGAAAAGGATTTCCTGCAAAGCCGCAAACCGGTGCTGGTCAACAACGACTGTCATATCGTACTTGCGGCGCCGCAGGCGGGCATGACCGATTATTTTTATAAGAATGCGGACGCGGACGAGCTGATCTTCGTACACGAAGGCAAGGGTGTGCTCCGGACGATGTATGGCGACCTGGAATTCGGATATGGCGATTACCTGGTCGTGCCGAGAGGAACCATCTACCAGATAAGGTTTGACAATGCGGATAATCGCCTGTTCATCGTCGAGTCCTTCAGCCCGATCCGTTACCCCAAAAAATACCTGAGCCGCTATGGGCAATTATTGGAAAACTCTCCTTATTGCGAGAGGGATATCCGCACCCCAAAGAACCTGACCACCATCGACGAAAAAGGCGATTTCCTGCTGCGCACCAAAAAGAAGGGTTGGATCTATGGCATTCATTATGGCCATCATCCTTTCGACGTGGTGGGATGGGATGGTTGTTGTTATCCCTTTGCCTTCAGCATCCACGATTTCGAGCCGATCACCGGAAGGGTACACCAGCCCCCTCCGGTGCACCTGACCTTTGAAGGGAATAATTATGTGGTGTGTTCCTTTTGTCCCCGTCTTTTCGACTACCATCCCCAGGCCATTCCCGCCCCGTATAATCATAGCAATATCGACAGCGACGAACTGCTGTATTATGTGGACGGGGATTTCATGAGCCGGAAAAATGTGACCAGGGGGATGATCACCCTGCATCCCGGGGGTATCCCGCATGGGCCGCACCCGGGCGCCGTGGAAAGGAGCATTGGCGCAAAGGAAACAAAGGAACTGGCCGTGATGGTGGACACTTTCCATCCCCTGCAAATTACGGTGGAGGGGCTGGAGATCGAGAACCCCGGGTATACGATGAGTTGGGCGGAATAGTACGCGGCGCAAAAACAGCATACATTATGAATAGGTCATTCTACCGCCTCATGGGGATTGCCGGCGCGAGCCTGCTCCTCTTCTCCTGCCATTCCAGACAGCAGGCGGATCTGATCCTGCATCACGGGCATGTCTATACGGTGGACAGCGTCTTCAGCGAGGCGGAAGCCTTTGCGGTCAAAGATGGCCGGATACTTGCCGTCGGCAGCAACCGGGATATCCTGGATCATTTCATGGCGGACAGCATGGAAGATGCGGGGGGCAAGGCTGTCTATCCCGGTTTTATCGACGCGCATGCACATTTCCTGGGTTATGGCCAGTCTTTATTTGCCGTCGATCTTTTCGGATGCAGCAGCTTTGGCGAAGTGGTGGACAGGGTGAAAAAGTTTGCCGTCGTGCATCCGGGCGAGGCCTGGATACTGGGCCGGGGATGGGATCAGAATAAATTTGCGGACAAGGCTTTCCCGGACAATGCTCTACTGAACCAGGACTTTCCGGCTACTCCCGTTGTCCTGGAAAGGGTAGATGGGCATGCCGTTATCGCTAATGCGAAGGCGCTGGAACTGGCAGGGTTGCGGCCTGGTCAGCAATTGACCGGAGGGGAAGTGGAAACAAAGAATGGCCGGCTAACGGGGATCCTGATAGACAATGCCCAGCGTCTGATCCGATCGCGGATACCGCCGCCTTCAGCGGGGGATTATGAAAAATGGTTGCTGGCTGCGCAGCAGCATTGCTTTGCACAGGGGTTGACCACGATCACCGATTGCGGGCTGGACGCGGATGATATCGACCGGATCGACAGCCTGCAGAAAGAAGGCAAACTGAAAATGCGCCTCTATATCATGTTAAGCGATAAAAAAGACAACCTGGATCGATATCTGCCAAAAGGTCCGTATAAGACGGATCGTCTGTACATAAGGGCCGTGAAGGTCTATGCCGACGGCGCCCTGGGCAGCCGGGGCGCCTGCCTGTTGCAGCCCTATGCCGATAAACCGGGCTGGACAGGATTCCTGCTGAGCCCGCCCGCGCATTATGATTCCCTGGCGCAGGTGTTGGCGGGTACGGATTTCCAGATGTGTACGCACGCGATCGGGGATTCGGCCAACCGGATCATGCTGACGGTATATAATAAATACCTGAAGGGGAAAAACGACCGGCGTTGGCGTATCGAGCACGCGCAGGTCATCAATGAGCAGGATTTCGATCTTTTTGGCAGGTCTTCCATTATCCCCTCCGTTCAGCCAACGCATGCCACCAGCGATATGTATTGGGCGGGCGAACGCCTCGGTGCGGAGAGGCTGAAAGGCGGCTATGCGTATAAGCGGTTATTGCGGGAGAACGGATGGCTTCCCCTGGGAACGGATTTCCCGGTGGAGGATATCAGCCCCTTCAAGACCTTTCTGGCGGCGGTATTCCGGGTGGACGCCAAGGGGTTTCCCGCGGGAGGCTTTCAGCCGGAGAACGCCTTGTCCCGGCAGGAGGCTATCAGGGGCATGACGATCTGGGCGGCGAAAGCGGATTTTTTGGAAAAAGAGGTCGGCAGTATCGAGGCGGGGAAAAAAGCGGATTTTGTCCTGTTGGACAGGGATCTGATGACCGTTGCGCAATCGGATGTGCTGCTGACAAAGACGATAGCCACGTATTCGGGAGGCCAGCGGGTCTATTGAGCAAGGATCAAATCAGGAAGGGCGATTCATCAGGTCATTGACCACTTTTTTCACCGTATTTGCAGGAATGGCGAAGGAATAGCCGGTATAGGCGCCCGTTCGGGAGGCGAAATAGGAATTAATGCCAACCAGCCGGCCTTCGATATTGACCAGGGGTCCGCCGCTGTTGCCATGGTTGATCACGGCGTCGGTCTGGATAAAGGAACGGAGGCCTTCATTATGTGTCCCCGTACCGCCGGGGAAATCCTGCAGGCTCTTTTTTGTGCTGACGATGCCTGCGGTAACGGTAGTTTCCAGATCCAGGGGATAGCCGATCGCCAACACCCATTGACCCGGCTTCAATGCTTCCGAGTCGCCATAGAGCAAAAAAGGCAATCCCTTACTATCGATCTTCAGGACGGCCAGGTCGCTGGCGGCATCGGCGCCGACCAGTCTTGCCAGGAAAACTCTTTTATTGCTGAGCGTTACCTTAATTTGCCCGGCTCTTTCCACTACGTGGTAATTGGTGATCAGGTAGCCATCCGGGCTGATCAATACCCCCGACCCCGATCCTGAGCCGGGTTGCGTGAAGGATTCGAGGGGATTGCCGTCATTATGGTTTTGAATGGTGATATGTACCGTGGCCTCGATGGCGGAATGGGCGGCTGCAATGAAATTGGAAGGGGGCTCGCCCCAGCCTTGCTCTTCCCAGGAGAAGCGGGTAAAGGACAGGCCTGCGCGGCCCAGATCAGGCGGATAGGGTCCGGGCGCGTTGTAGAGAGAAGGATGATCAAGGCCATAGAGGATGGCCAGGATAATGCTGCTGCTGACCAGTACCGTCAAAACGAGCTGTTTACTTCTCATTACATAAGGCTTTGAGGAACAAGTTAGAGCAAGGGGGCTGAAAATAAATTGGCGGGTATGTGGTTTAACAAAAGATTTACTAAGACTTTCGTAGATCGGCCGGCCGGAGAACGACGGCCATGAGATGAAACGAAGTCTTGGGCGGTAAAATGAAGTTTTGTATATTCGAAATCACAAAAACCATTGCACTATGATCAAGTTCCATGAGCTTAAAGTCGGAGATATCGTGCTGGCTGAATACGATGGCCAGCGTTCTGAAGGGGAAGTCATCGAATTGAATGGGGAGGACAAGGAGGTATGTGTGCAGACGGAGGTGCAGGATTTCTGGTTTACCCCCGACCAGTTATTCGCCATTCCCCTGGATGAGGCGCAATTGTTGAAATTTCATTTTGAGCGGCAGGATCTTGACGGGGGGCGTGTGAAATACCTCAAGGGGCCGTTCCGCATCCTTTTATCGGCAAAGGGAAACTTCTCCTCTTTTGAAATGTGGTACCGGGAGGATCGGAGACATATGACTAACCCTTTGAGTGTCCATGAGTTACAGAATCACTATTTCGATATGACCAAGGTACACCTGGAGAGGGAACCCGGCGTAAAGGCCGGGTAAGCGGTTAAATCTAATTTTTCCCCCTGAATTTGCTTATTTCGGGTTAATAATCCTATCTTTGCGCTCCCAAAATCTGTATGGCTAAACAAGCACTCATTAAACAAGATGGTACGATCGTAGAAGCCTTATCCAATGCTATGTTCAAAGTAAAGTTGGAAAACGGGCATGAAATTTTGGCTACCATCTCCGGGAAAATGAGAATGAATTATATCCGGATCCTGCCGGGCGATAAGGTAGGGGTAGAGATGAGTCCATACGATTTGACGAGGGGAAGGATCATATTCAGGTATAAATAATCGGTAATCATTTAATTGAATAGTTATGAAAGTTCGTGCATCCATTAAAAAGCGCAGTGCGGATTGCAAGATTGTGAGGAGAAAGGGCAAGCTGTACGTTATCAACAAGAAGAATCCCCGCTTCAAGCAGCGCCAAGGGTAGCGGAGCGTAGCGAACGCCACGAATGGGGGGGAGCAAGACGAAGCAGCTCCGACGAAGTTCTGAGCGAAGATCGCGTCATGAAGTGAGATCGCATCGGAAATTTTAAAATCGTAAATCAGAAATCTTATATATGGCTCGTATTGCCGGAGTAGACTTACCAAAAAATAAAAGAGGGGAGATCGGACTTACCTATATATTCGGTATTGGCCGTTCCACTGCTCAGTATATCCTGAACAGGGCGGGCATCAGCCTGGATAAAAAGGTGCATGAGTGGAATGACGATGAATTGAATGCCATCAGAAACCTGATCACCAATGAATTCAAGGTGGAAGGCGCGCTCCGTTCCGAAGTGCAGATGAGCATCAAGCGTTTGTTGGATATTGCCTGCTACCGGGGCCTGCGTCATCGTAAGGGATTGCCTGTCCGCGGACAGCGCACGCGCACCAATAGCCGTACCCGTAAGGGCAAGCGTAAGACGGTGGCGGGGAAGAAGAAGATAGCAAAAAAATAGCTACAAGCCTCAAGCTACAAGCTTCAAGCAACACTTATCTAAGTCTGGCTTGCGGCCTGAAGCTTGAAGCTTTTTATACGCACCATTTTTGAATCAACTACGGATACCCGGTGCAGGAGGAGGGTTGATTCAGATCCCGTTAAGGGATCCATTTCTAAACTAAAGGACTACCTCATTTAAGGAATTATGGCAAAAGCACAAGCACCCAGCGCAAAAGCCGCTGCGAAAAAAAGAGTTGTAAAGGTTGACAATTACGGGGACGCTCATATCAGCGCCAGTTTCAACAACATCATCATCAGCATTACCAACAAGAACGGCCAGGTGATCTCCTGGAGCAGCGCCGGCAAGATGGGTTTTAAGGGTTCCAAGAAGAATACGCCTTATGCCGCGCAGATGGCTTCGTCCGATGCAGCCAAAACCGCGTTGGATGCCGGTCTCAAAAAAGTCGATGTATTTGTAAAGGGTCCCGGTTCGGGCCGTGAGAGCGCCATTCGGGCGCTGTCCAACAATGGCATCGAGGTGGTAATGATCAAGGATGTGACCCCATTGCCGCACAATGGCTGTCGTCCTCCCAAGAAACGCAGGGTATAATCCCCGGGGCCCCGCCCGGAACCTTCGTGAAGCGTATGATCGTTTCGCCGGTTGCCGCGAGGTCTCAGAGGGTATTCTTTTATAAAGCCGGGTAAGATTCAATTTTAAGATTTTTGAATAATCTTATCCGGGAACTAAAAAATCTAACAAATCAAACATGGCACGTTACACAGGGCCCAAAACCAGAATTTGCCGCATTTTCGGCGAACCTATCTTAGGAAATGGTAAATGGCTAACCAAGAACAGTTTTCCTCCCGGCCAGCATGGCCCTACCAAGAAGCGCAAGGCGCCGGGCGAATACGCGCTTCAGTTGAAGGAAAAGCAAAAGGCAAAATACACCTATGGCATATTAGAGCGCCAGTTCCGCAAGATCTTCGAAGAAGCTGTCCGCAAGAAAGGGGTCACGGGTGAGAACCTGATCAAATTACTGGAAGGCCGTCTGGACAATACGGTTTATCGTCTGGGTATCGCTCCCTCCCGTCCCGCTGCCCGTCAACTGGTTACACACAAACATATCACCGTGAACGGCGAAGTCGTGAATGTTCCCTCTTTCCAGATGAGACCGGGCGATGTGATCAGCCTGAGAGAATCCACGAGAACCAATGTAGGCATCACCGTGCATGTCCGTGGAAAGAACCCCAAATTCAATTGGCTGGATTGGTCCGAGACCGAATTTACGGGCACTTTCATCGGTTATCCCGAGCGGGAAAGCGTTCCCGAGAACATTAAGGAGCAGTTGATTGTTGAATTGTATTCCAAG
>Ga0207018_1114_pt1 | contig 13607 bp, 4 predicted proteins | sample Alteio_BWMinCont_52_FD_153476 | JGI IMG/M metagenome (GOLD analysis project Ga0207018, IMG submission 153476) | Enriched cells from forest soil in Barre Woods Harvard Forest LTER site, Petersham, Massachusetts, United States -... | ecosystem: Environmental > Terrestrial > Soil > Temperate forest >...
ATAACCTTTCACAAAATATGGCAGTTGTGTTTTTTCGCATGCTTCATCTGGTCCTGTAATAAGTGAAGTTTGCGGTATTGCATTGATTGTTACAGATAAAAATACAGGAAGACCAACACAAGCTTCATGATTTACAGAATCATAGGCCGTTTCCTGAACTTCTACAACCCCTGATCCGGCAATTCCCCAATTAACTTTAATACTACTTAATCCCTGTCCTGATATGTGATTACCATATCCCTGGTTTGACAGGATGTTTCCGCCGGTTACAGTCCAGCTATAGGTGGAATTATTTGAGTTTATTACGCTATAGACAATACCGTTGCTATTGGCACAAATTGATTTACTACCAAGTATTGGAGTTGTATGTAATAAGTAATCAATAGTTATTTTTAAAGTAACTGTGTCACTAATGCAGCCTGCGGATGTAATTTCAACCACTTGCACTAATCCTGTGCCTTTATTCCCCCAGTTGACTTGTATATAATTTGAATTTCCTCCTTTTACTTTTTCTCCTCCTGTAATCTTCCAGTAATATTTTGAGCTGGGTTGTCCATTTACTACATAATCTATATTGCCAGAATTGGGGCAAACCGACTGAGTCCCATAAATGGAATCTGCGACAGGTTTAGTAACAGTTATGTGAAATGATGAAGTATCGCTTGCACAACCGTCTAAATCCCTTACATATGTTTTTACAAATGCCGGTCCGGCACGGTTCCACGTTATCTCTATGCTACTGTCATTAATTGATAGCATTTTTCCATCTCCATAGATCCAGTTGGGAACTTGATAATTTGTAGTGGAAAATAATGCGGGAACATTTATACAAGTAACCAATGGGCCAATAATTTTTGGTGGATCTGGTTTGGGCAATATTGTTATCTTTTCTGAAGTTGTATCTGTTACACAACCGGCGCTGCTTATCCCAACAACTTTTATGGTTCCAATAGTTGTTCCGCTTTTCCAAACAACTTTTGTTGAGTCTGAGTTTTTAGTTGGTATTATTATTCCACTTTCAGCAAACCATTTAAGGGTAGTAGTCGTGGAAGAAGAGTAAGCGCTATATACAAAAGTATCATTTAATCCACATGCCTCTTGTGGACCAAAAATCACAGGTGGCGTAGCAGACTGTACATGTAAATAGATCGTTTGAAAATATGCCTTAGGCGGGCAGCCGCTATCCTGAATTTTAACTATAAATGAGTAAGGATTAGGGTTGAGATCGCTGCACTTTGTTGTCCATTTAATATTGGCAGTAATGGTAGATTTCTTACCTGTTGGTATCAAAGTAACAGTTGCTGGATTGGTAGTACGTGTAAATATGCCCCCTTGTGCACTGAATGATACTGGATTAAAATTTGGATCCATATATGCAAGCTGAAAATCAAATGTCTGTCCTACAGTTATATAATAATCAACCGGTGCAGTACCATTTATGGACGCCCTTACCGGAGCAGGATTTGGTGAACAGGATTCAACAATAAACTGCACATCTCTTCTTGTTGTATTAATTAATTTACCATTTCGGTATTCATTGTAATCTACCGCAATTACATAATTCCCAATTTTTGTAGCATAAACGGTCAATAAGCCTGAACGAACATCAATCACACACAAACCATTTAAACCAAATGGGAATTCTTCTGAATATCCAGAATTGTAAGATACAGGATTTGGTTTTGTAAAAGTCAAAGGGACGTAAGTGTTATTTGGCCCGCCACTGGTGCCGCTTGTATAAGGCGTTGCCAGGCTATACGTTATCGAATCACCATCAGGTTCTGTGGCCGAAAAATTCATTATTACTGTGTCGTTTGTACATATATACGGAACAGGAACGTCATTGAATGAAGGTGATGTGTTTTTATATGTGGTAGGTGAAATAAATCCATAATAATTATAGCCACTATTATCTGGAATATTTACGATTACATTCCGGCAACAGGTTAGATATTGGATATCATAGCCATACGGAGAACTGCGCAAATTAATATCACCAGAATACATACCTTGTTGCAAGCAGGTATATGGTACATCTTTACAGGCCGGACCGCCAGAAACAGCATCTACTGATATTAAAGATTTTCTGAAAAGTGTTATCGTATCATACAGTGATTCCGTACCACCTGTATGTTCATATATGCCAAAAGTGGCTTGTGTACTTAACTCTGGTGCGTCTGCATTACTACAATCCCGATAGGCATAGAGAGTTAATCTGAAATGGTAAAAGCTGCCACTCATTCCAATAAACTGGTAGGTGACGCTGCCTCCGACAAGATGTTTGGCAGAAATAGTTGATGAAATAAAAAGGAATAGAGCCAAACAAAAGAATATCCGTTGCAAAGCTGAAATAAATATGCTCTTAAATGTGGAACACACTCTTTTCATTTTATCCTAACTATAATATGTTATTGCGTAAATGAAAACTTCCCGTTAAACCTATAAAGGTACCTAAACAAAAACCAATTCCCAAAATAAAAACTGATAATTTAATTTAAATATAATATTATTGCCATTAGTTAAAAGTTGCTGATAATCTTAGAAATTGAAGTTGACCGAAACGCCCAAGGAAATATTTATTGCAATTTAAAACTATCTCCCTATCTTGCTCCCTCAATTATTTTAATAGAAATTTTGAAAGAAATAGTACTTTCAGCACAAGGATTACAAAAACGTTATGGCAGATTAATTGCTGTAAATAATGTATCCCTTCAAATTGAAAAAGGCAGCATTTTTGGCTTACTAGGCCCTAACGGAAGCGGTAAAAGTACCACCCTGGGGATGTTGCTTGGGGTGTTGACCCCGGATGCAGGTAGTTTTCAGTGGTTTGGGGAAGGAGCAAATGAGATGCAGCGTAGAAAAATAGGAACATTACTTGAAGGTCCAAATTTCTATAGCTATCTCTCAGCATGGAATAATTTAAAGATTAATGCAACAATAAAGGAAGTGCCTTTTTCTGATATAGAACGGGTGCTGAATAAAGTTGGCCTATGGGAAAGGAAAGATAGCAAGTTCAAAACCTTTTCGACCGGTATGAAACAGCGACTTGGTATTGCTAATGCCTTACTCGGTAATCCAAATCTTCTTATTCTCGATGAACCGACTAACGGCCTTGACCCACAAGGCATTGCTGAGGTAAGAGACCTTATTATGCAGGAAGCTGCCGAGGGGAAAACCATACTTCTAGCCAGCCATCTACTTGATGAAGTGGAAAAGGTTTGCACACATCTCGCTGTATTGCAAAAAGGAAACATGCTCTACCAGGGTGAGGTTTCTAAATTTATAAGTGGGAAAAAACGCATTGAAGTGAGCGCTGAAGACCAGAATTCACTACTGGCCGCATTACAAAATCATCCACAAATAGAAAAGATAACACAACAGGATAAGATGCTCTTGCTTGAGGTAAATCCTGACTTTGAAATTAAAGACTTGAATCGCTTTTTGTTTGAAAAAGGGATCACTATAAATCATCTCGCGGTACAAGCGCATGCCCTTGAAAACCAATTTCTTGAACTTACTTCCAAAAAATGAAAAAACTTCTTCAATTAGAATTTATTAAATACAGCAAGTCCAGGGCTTTCTATATTTTTATTCTTCTTTTTATGGTAATTGTTGTTCTATTAGAAATGCTAATTGTGAGTCTTGGAGGAAGAGAAATAGGTGGTAAAAAAGTCCTGGATTTAGGTTTCCCGGCAGCATGGGACAACCTTGTTTACATTGCCAGTTATCTCAATTTTTTAATTGGATTGATGGTTATTATTTCTATAACCAATGAATATCAGTACCGCACTTTTAGACAACATATTGTAGATGGATTGAGTAAATTAAATGTTTGGGTTGCCAAATATTTATATGCTTTGTTACTGGTTATATTTTCGTGTTTATTTGTAGCAATTTCGGTGATTATATTTGGTTCAATGAATGCAACGACGGGAACAAATGGAGTATTTGACGGTATTAAAATAATTTATAAATATTTTATTCAACTCATTGGCTATGTAACTCTTGCCATGTTTATGAGTATTTTATTTAGAAATACGGCACTGGCTGCCATAATTTATGTCCTGTATGTTTGGTTTTTGGAATTCCTTCTCAGTTTTGCGTTCTTTCACAAAAGCACCAATATGTATATTGCATCATATTTCCCTAAAGCTCTTTTTAGTTCTATTGTACCTAAGCCTCCCCTGTTAACCTTTGCCAGTAACATGGCAGGATTGAATACCAATGGCCCTTCAGAACAAATGACATTAATATTATCCTGCATTTATATTTTAGTATTTGCCGGTGGCAGTTATTTTTTAATTAGGGCGAGGGATTTGTAAGGGACAGGGGGGGCAGGAATCAGGGGTCAATTTTGCTTAAGCGAAAACATAAATAAAGATCCAAATACCAAATAAAGCATTATACAGTGTAGTTTTAGTTATTCACATTAATAAGCCAATAAAGAATAATCAGGGCTACTTCCTAGTGTTAGAAACCTTTAACAGATTTCAAGACCGCGCCATACACCATTTTAAATACAAAATAGCCAATCAGGCATCCTATGGCATCAGAAAGCATGTCACTAAATTCGGCGCTGCGTCCAATGAAAATATAATACTGCATGATTTCGATAAGGATACCATAAACTACACCAACAACGGCTGCAATAGTTATAGAGTGTCGGGTTAAAAACCTGTAATCTCTTTGTTTACTGAAAGCCACGCCCCAAAGAAAAGTGAAAATTACAAATACAAATGCGTGGGCAGCACTGTCAAACTGAAGAAGTTTCCAGAATGACATATCCGGAAATGTGTTGCCTGGCAATCCCGTCAAAACACCTATTACCAGTGTCCATAATAGCGGTATGAGGGACTGTTTAAACAATATAAAACTTTACACCCCCAATCCCTCCTTTTAGAGGGGAATTTGGCCTTTGCAAATTTGAAAGTTTGGTACACCTCATAATCTTGTCAATGAATCTTCCGAACTGTTCACTGACAACTGTTCCCTGTCCAATGAATTATCCTTCCACCAGTTTCTGGTAGTCGGCAGCGGAAAGAAGGTCGTTATATTCTCCGGCGTTGCTGATCTTTATTTTTATCATCCAACCTTTATTGTATGGATCTTTATTTACTTGTTCGGGTTCTGCGTCAATTGAAGGATTCAGTTCAAGTATTTCACCACTCATTGGCATAAATAGATCAGAAACAGTTTTTACAGCTTCTACAGTGCCAAATACATCACTATGATTTAACGACTCTCCTACCGTATCAACTTCTACATACACTATGTCACCTAGCTCATGCTGGGCATAGTCTGTGATACCAACGGTGGCAATGTCGCCATCAAGTTTTACCCATTCGTGGTCTTTGGTGTATTTTAGCGCTTCCGGGAAATTAGACATTTTATGTTTTGATTAATTTTGGTTCGAAATTAGGAAAAATTAATATGTTTTGAGGGATAGGAAAAAATGAAAAAAGATGAATGCAATAAATTAGTTCTTTGTTATATCTGACCCCTGTTCCCTCTCATGTAACACTCAAATTAGGCTGCTTCTAATATTTCCAATCTTTTTCTTAATTGTTTGATTTGATACATTTTGTGTTGTTCTTGGTATTTTTCAAGCATTTGGGGTTCAAACGGGGTCTGGGTTTGTATCATTTTATATACAATGATTGCAATTTTTCTGGCAGTGGCAACTGTTGCTTTTCCTGGGCCGGCTTTGGCTTTTATTCTTTTATAAAAATTCGCTAAGGGCGCCTTGCTGTTGTAAAGGCTGTTTGCTGCTGTTCGGAATGTTTCCCCTGCATTTTGTTTCTTTTTCATGATCCGGCTGCTAATGGTTTTCCCGCCAGATATTTTTGTGTTGGGCGCCAGCCCGAGCCAAGATGTAAAATGATGTTCGGTCGGCCACCGCGACATATCTGTTCCTATTTCTGAGATAATTGTCAATGCCGAAAGTTCACTTATGCCTGTGATTTCGGTCAAGTCCACGCCCACCAGTTCTTTTAGATAAGCCGTCATGTCAAAAGAAATCCGGTTTTTATATTGGCGTTTTCTCTTCTTGCTCGGCTCGATTACTGGCAATTCACCGTCGCTTTTTGAGGCAATCATTCCATCTAAAAGTTTCTTGGCCTGCACATCGCATTCCCTGATCATTTTTTGATGGAATTGGTACATCTCATAACATTGCCTGAGCTCAAACAAATGCTCTTGGTGCCAATTCCCTTCCAAAGATTTGATGATGTCCTCTTCCGAAGCTTTGATCCCTGGGTCCCTTAATTTTGAAAGGGTTTTGGCATCACGCTCTCCCGCAAGAATTGCCTCGATGATCAGCTTTCCCGTTTTACCATCGATGTCACTGATAACCGTATGCAATTTAATGTTCATCAGTTCCATTGCTTTCTGTATCCGGTTCACATAGGTTGAACAAGTCCTTACCAGGTTCTTTCTATGCCTGGCCATGCTACGTAATGCCCTGACCTGGTTGTCAGGTTGAAAACTTGCGCTCAATAGCCCACAACTATGAAGTTTTTGTATCCATACCGCATCACCTTCATCGCTCTTTCTACCTGTAACATTTTTGACGTGTTTTGCATTTACCAAATATACTTCAAAACCATGGTCTTGTAAAATCTCAAACAGGGAGACCCAATAAACCCCGGTACTTTCCATCGCAATGGTCTGTACCCCATGCTCTTTCAGCAGTGCTGCCAAGGAATGCAGATCACTGGTAAAACATTTAAAATATACTACTTCAATATAGTCATTAATGGGCAGCGCAACTGCCATTTCATTGTCAGATACATCTATGCCAGCAGCATAGGCATTAATGATCGGGAGATGTCCAATTTTTTTCTTCGACCCTTCTTTTGTACTTTTGTCCATGTCATATTTTTTAAGCGTTAAAAAAATGCTCCATGCCCAATAGTGTAAATTGGAAATACTCTCTCATGCGGCATCTATGTGCCAAGCGGTAATCCATAGACTATCGGTGCCAGACTGATTCTTGATGTTTGTTCCATCATGGATAAAACGGCTTACGCTGCATGGAGCAGCGCTTAAAAATAATAAATCTTAGGAAGATTCTATTCCCCAAGTTATTTGTGCGGAAATGTGACACTGGCATTCAGGGACTGATTCCTTACTCCGCTTCTATGGAGTGAGTATATACTTCAAACTAAACCCAATACTGGTAAGAGAGGTTGGATATTGGTTTGAAGTATAAGGCACAGTCATATTTCTTTTGAAAAAGATATTTACAGTAAGTGCTTTACTAATGGTGTAAGTAATGTTTGGCAAAATAGCAATAGTAGTTTGCCCCCCTGTGGCTATACCATCCTGCTGATCAAGAATACGCACTATTTGTTTGTTATCATTAATGGATACATCAAGCCTAAATTTGACCTCGTTCTTGAGGTACCTTTTTGTTCGCCCAGTAAATGGCAGATAGAATTTATTGGTAATATATCCGACTCCTAAAACTACTTTATTTGTCGTATTTTCAGTTACATTCTGATTAATAAATGAGAGTGACTCCTGTCTTTCTTTAGAGAAGGAGAAAGACGCGGTCCAATTGCTTACCAATGCCATATCAATACCAATAAGCGGATCAAACCTCTCAGCAAGCGTTATCCTGCTTACATTCAATTTACTTACAAAGTTACCTGTATCAGGTGTTTGCTGATTTCCATTGTAACTAAGGTTAGTAGAATAAGCGTCAACAGAATAGGTGGCATGGTAACCGCTGCTTATCGTTATCTGTTTTGCAAATGATTTGAAAGCTTTAATACTAGTTAGTCCGGTGTACGTAATTTTCCAGTTTGGCATAGGGAAAGCAGGGAAAAATGTATTAACAGGTGCTGTCCCAGTATAAGCAGCAAAAAATGCCGGGATCAAAACGTCCTGGTTAGTACCTGAATACCCTTTAGGGAATAAAGTCCCTGCACTATCTTTTTTGCTCTGTCCATTCCAACGAGGGTCAGCGCCGGCAAGTGTATATGCTATTTGTTGCCTGTAGCTTTCAAATTTATTAAAGGTTGGGCTATTGAAGTTTGGCCCATCGCCTATAAATGCGGTACTTAATGCCAGCACAGAAATTGAATAATTTCCGGATAAAGTTGGGCTAAGATGAGCAAAACCCGGTACACCACCCGCTGTGTCAAGATAGCGGTATGTTTCTGCAAATGTGGAAGTCTGTGTTTTGTTGAAATCTACATGAATCTGAAGGTTTTTTATTGGTTCTAAAGCTATAGCACCTGTTATTGATTCCCTATGTGTCGTTATATATTGTGCTGATAATCCAGTATCCCGGGTAAGCCAACCATTTTTCGCCGCTATATCTCTTATATCTGCCTGTGAACCAAAGATAAATGGCAATCCCGGAGCATTTAAATTGAAGTTTTCTCCTATATGCTGGGGTGTAGGCATAAATCCGGGCAAAGCAGTTCCATTATTCAATGAATAACTCAATGATACCGTCCTTACACTCATGAGAAGGCCTATGAGCGTTTCACCTGAAGTAAGACGATTTTGGTTCTGGTTTTGAGTTGTTGCAATTGGAGGAGGAGCTTGCTTTTTATTCCGTCCATTCTTTAACAATTTATTTTTTGCATCATTCTTTTTGGTGCTATCAGTTTTTTCAGGTTCATTTTTACTGTTTCCCGCACCGGATATTATGTTTCTTAGGTAAGGAACTTTATTATAAAGCACTACCATATTAAGATTTCCATTAGCAGTTCCCGTTTGAGAATTTTGCACCAGATTACCAAGGTTCAGAGCTATTGGCGGTGCTGCTTTCCATTCATAATTTCCTGTGTATCCAGTAGATACAGTCACGAAATCAAGGAATGGTATTTTATTGATTGGCACATCATAACTAAGTCCGGTTATTTGCGTAAAATCGGTTAATGTACCGCCCTTTAATAAATTATTCCAGATTACTTTTTGCTTATAACTGCTGTCAATTAGTCCGTCAGGTTCATCAATTCGGGAAGTCCCAACTGCTGAATAAGTAAGCCTTAACGATTTGGTTAAATTATATTTAAAATTATAGGTACGTGTAAAAAAGAAAGTTTTGTTGTACAATGGCAAGTTAATAGTAAGGTAACTATCTGTATTCCTGTATAATGTCTCAGAAAACGTGCGATCAATCTTCGCTATGAAACTGAACGATTGGGGAAGATAATACAAGTTCAAATCAGATATCAACTTTAGGTACCTAGAGTTTAACTTTTTAAACGGCTCAATAGGTTTATTCTTCTCCACTGTGTAATTGTAAGATAAAGTACCAGAATATATCTTCTGATTATCATAAATACTGGTAATATTATGCCGGTCTATTTCTGAATACACATAACTTGCTGTAAAATTCTCGATATCATATATTTTTGACTTACCATTCTTTTTGGGATTTTTGTCTTTGTGTACCCCTGTGAAGTTCAGATTTTTTCGAGCCGTAAAATCCTGTGCCGCTTGTAATACGGAATCCTGCTTTGCAAGGTTATTATTGTAAAGGCCGGTTAATGCGCTCAAAGGAAGGTCAGGACTAAGCGGATCGTATTTAGGAGTGTTTACCTGTTGAGAATAAGAAACATAAAGTGGGATATGCACAGCCCCATTCTGAGAAGGAAAAAACTTACCAAGTTCAAAAGACGAAGTGACGCCAAAGTTTTGCATATCACTCAGATTTCGTTGCAGCAATGATTGATCCAGCCCTCCAAAACCTACTGTTTGACGCGTAGCTGTTAACTCGACCCTGCCAAAATCCGCCAGTTTAGCTACTACCCTTCCCGTTGCAGCCCATCCTCCTGTTTCATTAAAGTCTGAAACTCTTAATTCGTCCACCCAAACTTCAGCGCAAGCAGTTGGGCCTTTGTTATCACCTTTTGGATGTCGTAATCCGATCATTATTTCTTTTACGGTACCAATATCCGGGTTACCCAAAACTGTAATGGTACCTGGAGAACTTACAGCCCCGGCAGTAAAAGGTATAATCAGTGATCCTCCCTGTTTTGTTCTTGCCAGTTTCAAGTTAACCCATTCATCCATTGCCAGCCGCATCTGGTTGCTTAATGGCCATGTAGCATCCACATCTCCAGAACCGTTAGGCTGCGTAACTGCCAGTGGCATATCATATTCATAATAGTTCTGAGTAAAGTCCGCACCAACCCTTATAAATATATGAAGATCATTATCATGCAAAGGGGCGCTTTGGCTTTGAGATTCCGCATGGACAAACATTTTTAAAGTTTTGTATTGCCTGATATCAAGAGTCGTATTTTTGAAAACGGCCCGAGCATCACCAGCCTTTAGTCCGCATATTTTAAGGTCTAATGATTGTTCATTTAATTGAATAAGACTTGGAGTACTGTAATCAATTTGACGCTGAATGCCCGGAGGGATTACATAACTTATTGCCGGATGCGGCCGTCTTCCATCGGCTTCAAGGCTTACTGCAGACACATCAAGAGATGACGATGCAGTATCAGTTGGTAGGGGATCTCCAGGTGCAGCTAAAGGATAATTATATTTCCTCCAATCATCTCTTACCAACTGGAGTCGACCGAAACGAAGATTTATTGAATCAACAAATCCGGTGAAATAAATCCTCATAAACCTTATGGACTTAAAATCCTGAATTGGGCCAATGGTCCGTGTAAAATCAGTGATAGGTACTTTAAACTGGTACCAATTTACATTTTGCTGTTTTCCGTTTGCAAGGGTTACGGTAGAAGTCTGTATATCGGCTATAAAGTTCCTGCCTACTGATTGAAGGTCGGCCTTGCTGAGTTTAACAACATATTCAAAATAGGCTTCGCTGGTTTCTATATTAAAATCGTGATTAATATCCTCATCGTCAGGATTTGGAGAACCAATTAATATCGTATTACCAGTAGCTAATGGAGAGTTGCCTTCCACACCATTTATTTCCATATACCTTTGAATGATATTAGCATTGCTGGCATCATAAGATGGATCCCGAAAGTGAAAAAAATTGTCGCCGGAAGGATCATTATTAACATTGTTAAAAGTCCCCGGACTTACTGTATTATAATTCAGGAGGAAATTAGCAAAATGCGTGCGTTCTGCAGCATCAGCCAATCCATCATACCCAACATCCTGGCATGGCCTTAACGTGGGATCTGTACTAAATGACGTGGTAATGTGGATGCCCGTGGGTACTCGGCCCCATACGGTTTCTTCTGAACCAGTTGTATCACAGGCCAATCCATTTTCATAGGATTCACGATTATCATGCAATATATCTTCCGATATGGTACCCAGGTCAATATCCATTTCTCCCTGCCCTAAAGGAACACCAGCAGAACCAGACTGGTAAGGGTCCATCAACCACATTTCAACATATTGAATATTAGCTGCTTCAAAGTCTGTAGTGGGGATACTTCTCTGAATCCCCGCCCAACTGTTTTGCGGGTCTGCAAACCTGCCATCCGGCCTTAATCTATCTGTATTAAAGTTATAAGGCCCTCTCGCCGCAGGCCTGTAAACCATGTCAAATGTTTGTAATATTCCTGGAGAACCGGACGGTATCTGCTCATTCGGGAATACTTCTGTTTCTTGTACGGATCTTTGATAGGGATCTGACAATAAATTATTATTCCCAATAATGTTAGGAGGCGTAGAACCTGCAATTGCGCTGTAAAAAACATTATCAATCATGTACCAGGCTAATTTGGCACGGCCATATCCATAATCCAGGGCAAGCGAAGTTGCTTTTGGAAATCTTGACGGCTGACCCTGGGGAACACTTGCCAAAGTCCAATTGTTTCCCAATCTAAGGTCATATGGAACTACACTACCCTCAAAATCATCTATATATGAAACCCCGCCTGGGTCGCCGGGATCATTAATTGCAGCGGGATGGCCGGGAATGATCTGTGCATATTCTCCTTCCGCCGTTATATCAGATTTGGCTTTGGTTTTTATAAGTGGTATTTTATTTACCAAATCTGTAAGAAACTGAGATTCAGTATGGTAATGTCCGTCAAAACCAAAAATTGTATTATCAATAGGTTCTGCTCCTACATTTACTATTGTGGTCAATGGTCTTTCACTAAGGTTCAAAAGGGTACCACCAACTGTGAAATCCTTGCTGATATGATAGTCTAAATGTGTACCTATCATTGTCTTTTGCTGAATAGAAAATAAACTATTGCTCTCGGAAGTCACTTTAATTACTGATCCCGAATTTAAAATGCTTTGTTTAATAATGGTTACTTTCCCAAGGTTATAATCTACGGTGTAGTCCGATCCTTCCACAAGTGGCACTCCATCGGCATATACTTTTACAGATCCTTGAGGAACATTAATACTGTTCAATGATATAACAGAGCCGGAAGTACCCTGATAAGAACCTACAAGGAAAAATTTATTATGCACAGCATCCTGAATAGCAGCAGTATGAGAAGAGTCATAAAGCAGTTGGAATGCATATTTTGCAGCAAGATTAGGATCCTTAAATAGTTTACTCAGATCCTTACCAAATGGTTCGACAACCGGGAATATTATTTTGCCATTAGAAGAATTTATGGTTACTCCTTCAATATAATCGAACTGGCCATCAGGCTTGGGTTCTTGTTCCGAATTTATCCGGTCCATCCCTAATAACCTGATTAAAGGAATACCATTTAGTGAAGGAATAGTAGGCTCGGGCAAGTAGTTAAGATAAGATCCCGTTTGAGCATCATCATACACAACCTGGAATTTGAAATTTGTAGGTGATACCTGGTAAGCTCCAAGACTGTAAATGTTTTTCATCATCAGTTTCCAGTCAGGCAGCCTGGTATCTACTGATACGCTTTTCAGCATTTTAAGGAAAAGAACATTCGGGTTTGATGAATTTGGCGGTACATCAGATGCAAATTCACCGACCTGGTATGTTTTACCATCAACTGTGTATTGAAATGCAACTGCTAATACATCATTAGGATTAAGCTGCTGGTTTAATGATATATATCCAAGATGAGGGTTATAAGTAAATTCTGTAGGCTGTAGTTGACGTGCATTATTTAGGATGTAATAATCCTGGGTTGGGAGAAAATTAGAAGGGGTTGGGAGAAAACTTAATGCGTTAGCAACATTAGTTGCACTTCTATAGGGTGAGTTTTTTACAGAAAGACTACCATATAATGTGTTAGAATTATTATTAGGTAATACGCCACTAGGATTACCTCTTACAAATGGGCTTGAAGAATTTGTCTGGTTAAATGGCTGGTTTTCACCAAGGTCCTGAAATGCTGCAAGAGATCTTGTATTGATTGTTGTCGCTCCAACATTTGTTACCCAAACTTCAACCCTTGTTATTTGAATATTAGAAAGTGAAGGCCAATTGGCATTAAATTCATCAAAATGGTCTCTGAAATATTGAGCAAGGAAATAATGCCTGAAAGCATCGTAATTATCGCAAGTTATGTTGAATGGAGTAACCTGTGCACCACCCTGTAATGTAATTTCTTTTTTATCACTTTTCTCCTGGGCAAAAACACTTGTTACATCCAATTTACCAAATTGGAGTTTGGCTTTAACGCCGAATAGACTTTGGCTTCCACTGATAAGTGAGCTTGATAATGGCATAGAAACATCGCCAATCTGGATACTTTTAA
>Ga0207018_1116_pt2 | contig 13370 bp, 10 predicted proteins | sample Alteio_BWMinCont_52_FD_153476 | JGI IMG/M metagenome (GOLD analysis project Ga0207018, IMG submission 153476) | Enriched cells from forest soil in Barre Woods Harvard Forest LTER site, Petersham, Massachusetts, United States -... | ecosystem: Environmental > Terrestrial > Soil > Temperate forest >...
TTTTCATATTTTAAAAAAAATTAGGCACAAATTTAATCGAATTAATGATTTTTTGAGGAATTGATATAAAAAAGGCGGAATGTGTTAAACCCCGCCTTTTTATAAACTATAAAAATAGAAACTTAGTAGGAGTCTCCAAATAACTTAAATTTTAATCCGATGTTAAATGCAATAAACATATTTGTCGCATTAGCACGCGTAGGGACAAGACTAGCTTGTGGCGGTGTACCACTTATTTGAATGGCATAATGCCCTAGGAAAAAACCATTTGCAGTTTGTTGATTTGTCGTTAAAGTAGATGCTGGATTATCAAGTGTGGTCAGCCCATCGCTAAAGTTTAAATTAAAATCAAGACTTGCATATTGGCTTAATCGAAGTTCAACACCAGCGCCAAGTATCACACCATAATCCAAATTAGTAAGTGCATTTTGATCAAATGTCTCCTGTACACTGTTATCATTTAAGGTAGTGGTTGTCTTTGTTCCCGCAGTGTCTGTTGTGTTATTAATATGTTTTTGTGTCATTTGAGTACCAGTACGGCCATATTTTGTAAAACCAAGACTGCTGCTGATAGTACCCATATAAACGCCTCCCATAAAATAAAGGTAATTTCCACTGCCTTCAGGCCTGTCATAAGGGGTAATTGGATCACCACCTAACCTGATATAATATTTTGCAAGTAATCTCACTTGCGCCCAGGTAGTATTAAAAGTGTAATTGTTATTAAAGCGTTGTACATAGTCATTGTACGCAATTGAATCTTTGTATTTGGTACTAGCCGAAAGATTTGATATCCCAGCTTGAAGTTCAAGGCCAAAAGGCTGACTAAACCTGGCTTCTGCTCTTATGGATGCATTATACCCCACCCCGCCTGTAAATGTTTCAGAATTACTGTTTATATTGGTATATTGTGGCCCTAAGGTAGCTCCCAAATAAATAGTTGGACTCTGTGCATTTGCATTAATCGTTGCTAAACCCACTATTGCAACCAATGAAAGAATAATTTTCTTTCCTAACTTCTGTTGTACTGTTCTTTTCATGTATGTTGATTATATTACAATTCGACAAAAATATGCAAAAATTTCATAATTGAGCTTTTTTTGGCAAAAGATTCAAAAAATAGGCAGTTGTATATCCCTTTAATGCGAAAAACCCGAAAATATTGTGTGAGAACTGAAAAAAGAAGAAAGTAAGTAGTGAGAAGTAAGTGGTAAGTGGTGTCCAGAAGTTTCACGTAAGGCACTGTCCACTGTCAACTGTCCACTGACAACTAATTTCTTGCACTCTCCATTAAAAAAGCTTTCATAAACTCATCCAAGTCACCATCTAATACTTTTTGAACGTCTGAGGTTTCAATGCCGGTTCTTAGGTCCTTAATAAGCTTATAAGGATGAAGCACATAGTTGCGTATCTGGGATCCCCATTCTATCTTTTTCTTTGTTTTTTCGGTGACATCTCGCGCATCATTCTTTTTTTGCATTTCAAGATCATATAATCTTGATTTTAAAAGCCTTAACGCAGTTTCCTTGTTTTGAAGCTGAGACCGTTCCTGCTGGCACTCAATTATAATACCCGTAGGAGCATGTTTTAACCTTACGGCAGTTTCTACTTTGTTTACATTTTGGCCGCCTGCACCGCCGCTTCTAAAGGTGTCCCATGTCACATCAGCCAAATTTACTTCAATATCAATCGTATCATCAATAAGGGGATACACAAATACAGATGCAAATGATGTATGCCTCCTTGCATTAGAATCAAATGGCGAAATCCTGACTAGTCGGTGTACACCTATTTCTGCTTTTAAATAACCATACGCAAACTCCCCGTCAATTTCCAGTGTGCAAGATTTAATCCCGGCGCCGTCTCCCTCCTGGAGATCAATTTCACGAATGCTGTAATTATGTTTCTCTCCCCACATAATGTACATCCGCATAAGCATTTGAGCCCAATCCTGGCTTTCAGTACCACCAGCGCCGGAGTTTACGGTAAGTACCGCACTCATTTGATCTTCTTCCCCACTCAACATGTTTTTGAACTCAAGTTCTTCCAGTAGATTAAAGGCCTTTTGATATTGGATATCTACGTCTTTTTCATCAGCCTCTCCATCCTTATAAAAGTCATAAAGCACACCAAGATCTTCTACAGCACGTTCAAGTTCGGAATAAGCAATAGGCCATATCTTTAAATTTTTAGCTTGCTTTAATATCTTTTCTGCTTCTTTCGGATCATCCCAGAAACCGGCTTCAAGGCTTTTTGCCTCAAGGTCTTTTATTTTTTGAAGTTTACCCGCGACGTCAAAGATATTCTTTTAAAGCCCCGGATCGGGACCAGAGTTCGCGAAACTGTTCCATTGTCATCATAGTGCGGCAAAATTAGTATTTAGGTTTGGGAATTATATTAAAGTTGTTGGTAAAAGGTTTTAAGGAGAGGAGATAGCTGGGAAGAAACTATTGGAAAACTTGAAAATATCCCTACAACGGTTTAAACTGCTGGAAACTCTGCTTGCAATCATAGCAGAAATGAATAGAGCGACACAAGGTTGGCCCAAATGGTGACTGCATGCTAGTATTATGACTGCCACACATAGGGCAGGCGGCATCTGCAATGGTTTCCATATCAAGTTCACCGATATATTTCTTCGGTGGTGCCAGTTCAAAGTTCTTTAAAGCTTCGCGGCCTTTATCACTGATAAGATTACTATTCCAGGTACGTTCGAAATCAACTTTTACTTCTACAACATAATCCGGCAGCTTTTCCAGAATTTTATTCCTGATATCTCTTTGCATCACATGTATAGCAGGGCATCCAGAAAAAGTTGGGGTCATATATATTTTAATGAAAGCCTCATCAACTACCTCTATTTCAGGTATTATGCCCAGGTCCACAACGGATAGCATGGGTATTTCAGGATCCATTACTTCTTCAAGGGCATGCCATATGATGGATTCCGTGATTGAAGTATCTTCATTAATTTCCGCCATTTTTTTACAATTTTGCTTGCCAACATGCGAAATTGGCTAATTTTACGCTCAGTTAGCATGATAAACAAAACTTAATTTCGATAAGTTTGTAAATTATTGCGCTGGTTCTGCAAATGCAGGAATGAAATGCGTGTTTTATGACAAAGACTTCTAATTTTCAAAAACTTCATATTAATTATGGCGAATCGGAGACACTAGACCCTGCTATTCAGGAAGTTGGGGAGTTAAAGGAATTCAATGCCTATTATGAAGTAAATTCAGCCTTGATGAAACGCTATCTTCAATCGGTTCATCGGGAAGAGCTTGAATTACTTAGCGTTTATTATAATCCGGAAAAAGTTGATGTGGATTTTGATCGGTTACTTGCCGGAATGAAAGAACCGGAAAATGATATTGAACAGTTGATGCTTAATTTGTCGGCCATACTCAAAAGCATTACAGAAGTAAAAGATGATATCAACCTATCATACTTAAAAAAGCTTCAGATAAGTTTGCACCAAAAACTTCAAAATGATAGTGTTGGCATTGGATTACGAATGGAATCAAACAGTTTATTTTCAGATACTTCCACTATTGAAGAACAACATCCTTTAGATGAAGACGCTAAAGCCTGGCTTGACGAATTGCTGAAAATGGTGAATTCAAAAGATGTTCCGGCATTGGTACGTTCATGGTCATTTTTTTACTATTTCAATGCGCTAAAACCCTTTTCGGGTTACAATGAGCTTTTATCTTATATCGTTTGCAAAAAGACGCTTGCCTCTGAAAAATTGGACTTCTTTAATCTTCTCAATCCTGAAAAATATGTCATCCGTAACAAAAATGTTGTTGCAGTTACTGCTCAACTAAATGAGATTGAAGATTATGATGACCGGATCCATGCTGACCTAACCGGATATATTGAAGCTTGCATAAATGGATACCGGAATAATATTAAAGCGATTAGATTAGCGATAACCGATACGGTAAGAGAGCAATTAGATTATCAATCCCTGACTCCTCGTCAAAAAAACAGCCTGAATTTCTGGCTTGAAAAAGCATTTTTCATACATAGAGATAAATTGGAAGGTTTATCACCTCGTCAACACGAAATGATGTTGCTTATTGCAAAATATGGAAGCCTCAGCAACAAAGACTTGGTACCTGTTTTTATGGTTGACCGTAAAACCATTCAGCGTGATTTTAATTCCCTCTTAGATCTCAAACTCCTTGATCAGCGAGGTGGCGGCAGAGCGTTGAAGTATTATATTAATCTTCGCGTTGAAATTTGAACTATGAGATAATTGGCTGACGCAAAGCAATTGTCAGAATCGCAGATTAATCGGATTAATGGATTCCACTGTCTATAAATGGATTGCGTAAGCAAAATTCTCAAATGCCCACATCCTCAAATAGTTCTCTACTTCCCCCCACACACCTTCTGTAAAGCTTCATCTGCTTTTGGTACGCCGAGGTCCTTTGCTTTGTGCCAATCTTTACAGGCTTTATCTATGTCTTTCATCACCGTATAGATATACGCCCTATTCGCGTAGGCCTCCCCCGTATTCGGAGCAAGTTCAATAATTGATGTATTATCTTTAAGGGCTAAGGTATAATGCTTTAACTTGAAATTGGCTTCTGCCCGGCCATTAAGAGCCCCAATATGTTTTTTATTACTAGCCAGTATTTTATTAAAATCTTCTCTGGCAAGGCTATCCTGTCCCAATCTTAACCTTGCAGATCCCCTGAAAAAATACCCATCATCAAATTTGCGGATTTTGAGAGAGGCATTGAGACTTGTTATAGCTTCTTTATATGAACCAAGTTCAAATAAGGTAACTCCTTTTAATAAAAGAACATCCGGGTCATTGGGCTTTAAAGAATTAGCTTTATTTATATCTGTTAAGGCTAATTTGTCCTTAGTTAACCTCCTTCTTACAGCAGCCCTTTGGAACCAGCCCTGCCAATTACCTGCATTATATTTTATGGCATTTGTAAAATCATTTTCAGCTTCCGCCAACTTCCCGATATTCAGGTAGGCATTAGCAAGACTCAAGTAGGTATTGGATTTAACACTCGAATCATTTGTCGTTTTTAATGCTTTACTATAACTCTCCAGCGCTTCACTTACTTTATTCATTTTCATGTAAATATAGCCCTGGCTTAAATATGCATTGGTGACTGCGCTATCGTATTGGAGGCAAGAGTCAAAATCCTTAACGGCAAGTTCAAATTTATTTAAAAAACTTTCCGCATTTGCCCTATTGAAATATACAGGTGCTGGATCATGATTTTTACCTAATTGTTTGCCATAATAATAAATGGCTGAATCGTAGTTTTTGGCAAGCATATTTTTATCTGCAGCCTCACCATAATACCGGAAAAGAGAATCATCAATCATTTGATCCTTTCCATTTCTCTGAACAGGAATAAATTTTTTAGTTTCTTTCCTTGGGGCTAAATCCGTACGATTTAAATCTTTTTCCAATTGCCTGTTAAGTGCGGTATCTGTTGCACGACGTGCTTTTGCTGCAGAATCAAATGCTTTAAAACGAGATGAATCGGTAGCATTTTGAGCTTTAGAAATTAAAACAATGCCTGAACAGAAAATAAGAACTAAAATATATTTGAATCTGTACATGATATTAAATACTTGTATAAAAGAGCGAAAATATGAAAATCTTGGTTGAAATGATTGTATTTAAAAATTATTGATCCAGCTCCTCCATATAAGTTAGCACCCGTAAGGATTTATCTCATTCGCGCCAATTTTGATTTATCACTAACCTTATGGTAGAAAATTATAGATTGAAGTTCGTTCCATTTTTATAATTCAATGCAATTTCTAACCACCGGATTTTGGGATTTCCATTTTCTTTAAGGGCATTAATGCTTTAATAAATTGGCACATGGAATTTTATATCTAAAAGATAAATGATTGTTATTGTTGATTTTTATGATAAAAAGTAGAATTTTGTCACTTTAATTCCTCGAATCTTTAATAGCTTCATATGTCTTCTCGTAGGATAATCATTATTCTATATGTATTTCTCTTTATAGCTTACGTTGGTGGCCTTTTCCTTCAAATTATGGAGGTTGATGCAGCCCAATATGCCGCAATGGCAATGGAAATGCTTAAGACTAAAAGCTACTTAAAACTATATGACGGAGGGACACCATACCTTGATAAACCGCCGCTTCATATATGGCTGGCTGCATTATCATTTTATATTTTTGGTATTTCAGATTTCGTTTATAGAATTCCATCTTTTCTTGCGAGCATATTGGCCATATATTGTACGTATCAGCTTGCCAGGCAGTGGTATAATAGCTCAATAGCAAACTGGGCTGCTTTGATGCTCGCGGGATGCCAGGCTTTTTTTCTTTTTAACCAGGATGTCAAAACCGATAATCTACTCACATCAATGGTTATATTTTCTATTTGGCAATTATCCGGTTACATCAGAACTTCCAGACCAATTAATTTTATTTTGGGGTTTATCGGGGTTGGTCTGGCCATGCTTGCCAAAGGGCCTATAGGCTTTATGGTTCCAGTTGCAGCTTTAGGGTCCCATCTTTTGTTGCAAAGAGGTTGGAAACGTATTTTTAATTGGCGGTGGTTATTTGGCCTTCCTATAATATTGCTGATTCTTTTCCCGTTTCTAATTGGTTTGTACCAGCAGTGGGGTTTATATGGATTAAAATTCTTTTTTTGGACCCAAAGTTTTGGACGCATAACAGGTGAAAGTGAATGGAATAACCATGCGGATCCATTCTTTTTTGAACATACGTTTCTGTGGTCATTTCTGCCCTGGACATTTTGTGCTTTAATAGCTCTTTATCTAAGCTGCAAAGAATTAGTTTTAAATAGTTTTAAAATAAACAAAGAAGATGAAGGAATTACTTTATGTGGATTCATTCTTATGTTTATTGCTCTTTCATTATCTAAATATAAACTACCGCATTATATTTTTGTGTTATTTCCACTTATGGCTATTATGACCGCAAGATGGGTTTATGAACTATGGGATAAGAAGACAACTGTCTATAAATGGTTGGCAAAATTTCAAGTATTTGTATACAGCTTACTTGGTGTGGCAATAATATCATTACTTTGGCTTGTTTTTCAACCGGTTAATTTTTGGGTATTTGTAATAGTTACAATTTTATCACTCGCCGCTGTTATTATTTCAATTCGGGGCATAAATGCATTTTTAAAGATTGTTATGCCTGGGATCATTATTATCACTGCAGTAAATATAGGACTCAACTGGGAATTTTATAAACGATTGTTATATTATCAATCCAGCAATCGCGTGGGGCAAATTATTAGCACTATGCCTTATAACAAATTCCATTTTTATTATTATTGTGTACATGGTAACCATTCATTAAACTATTATTCAAGGATAATTGTAGGCCCTTTGTATCCAAGTACCTTGGATGATACTTTATCCAAGTATGAAATTTTATTATATGCTGACGAAGCCGGAAGAAGGGAAATAATAAATCATAATTACAAAATCGTTAATGAAAACGAATGCGATAATAAACAGTTTGAAGATTTCAGCGTTCAACAACTCTCTTTTGGTTTTTTAAATCCAAATACAAGACCAGGTGTTGTTCAAAGAATGTACCTGCTTCACTTGGCAAAAATTGATAAGTCCAATCATGGATTGAAATAAAGTTTTTAAAGTTGAAGTTCTCTTAACTAAAGAAATTTATATTCGCAATCAAAAGACAAGTACGCCCAATGGCTAAAATTGACTATTTCCGCCTCATTAATAAATATATTTCTCCTTATAGCCCCGCATATAATATTTACGTGGTGCATGTTTCCCTTGTAACTGCCAAAGCCTTAAAAATTGCAAGGCATCTTAAACTCAATGCAGACCAGCAAAGATTTATAGAAGAAGCATGCATGCTGCATGATATTGGAATAGTACATGTAAAAGCTAAAGAAATAGGATGCAACGGAGAAATGCCTTACATATACCACATTATTGAAGGCCGCAAAATACTTGAAGCTGAGGGATTACCACTACACGCAAGGATTGCGGAAAATCATATAGGTGTTGGTGGCATGACTAAAGAGGAAATTATCAGAGATAAAATTCCTCTGCCCCACCGTGATATGCTTTGTGAAACAATTGAAGAAAAAATAATTTCTTACGCTGATCTCTGGTATTCCAAAAACCCAAGACGCATTTTTATTGAAAAGAACCTGAAACAAGTGCAAACTAAAGTAAAAGGATATGGAAAGAGACAGGAAAAGCTATTTAAAGAATGGTATAATATATTTGAAGGGTGAGATTCTTGGAAATCTAAATCCAATTTATAAATTTCCACATTCAAAATAAATTTTTTAGCTTGCGTCTGGCAAATCAGGTTAATTTTGCAATATTGAGAGGTTAGTTATGAGCAAAAAAGAAATCCCAAAACCGGAGCTTGCAAAGCCACAATCTTTATATAATAATATATGGCTGGGCCTGATTATCGGTGTGATAGGTTTTTTAGTGTATGCCAATACAATTGGTCATGATTATGTGTATGATGATAGTGATGCTGTCATTAAAAATTTATATGTTCAGGAAGGCATATCCGGAATCCCCAACATATTCAAAGTTGATTTTTGGTATTTTCAAAATCTTAAAATGGGTTACTACAGACCATTATCCCTTGTGACATTTGCCATTGAGCATGAGTTTTTTGGTAATAACCCCCATGTCGGCCATTTCGATAATGCTTTGTTTTATGGTTTAACTGGCTTCTTGCTTTTTCTGTTGCTTATTAAAATTTTTCCAGCAAAAAATCCGGCATTCTCATTGCTCATATGCCTTGTTTTTATGGCACATCCAATTCACACAGAGGTAGTGGCCAACATCAAAAGCCGCGATGAAATATTTAGTTTTCTTAACATTATCACTATGCTGCTTTTTGCCTTGCAGTATAAAAAAACAAAAAAAATTAGCGCTTTTGTTTGGAGCATCATTTTCTTTTACCTCGCTTTGCTCAGTAAGGAAACTGCCATGGTAGGTTTGGCTCTCCTACCTGTTATTCTTTATTATTCAGGAAATAAAATCCAAACAGTTATAATTAAAACATTACCATATGTTGGAGCAATCATTTTATTTTTGCTGCAAAAACGATATTTTCTTGGAAGCCAATCTGTTATAACCTATGAGAACTTGAATAGTTTTCCATATACAGATAGCGCTATTAAATTACCAACGGTTTTTAATATTTTCAGATTATGTCTTGGTTTGCTCATATTCCCCTGGCCGTTAAGTTATGATTATTCGTACAACCAAGTACCTGCTTCTCATTGGGGCGATCTCGGAGCTATACTTGGGATGGTAATATTCATTGGGCTGGCTGTTTTGGCTGTAATAGGAGCATATAAGAAGACCATTTGGGGATTGGGTTTGGCTGTCATTTATATTACCCTGGTTCCATCCATGGCTTTCGTATACCTTAGAGGTGGGGTAATGGTTGAACGGTTTTTATATGCACCTTGCCTTGGATTTGGAATATTGCTTATTTATGGCCTTTCACTCGTTTTCAAAAAACCTGAAGAAATAAAATTAAACATATTATTATGGGCAAAAAACAATGTAATAATAACATGTATAGTATTACTAATCAGCATCATATTTTCAATTGAAACGATTGCCAGAAACACTGTTTGGAAAGATCAGTTCACTCTTTTTTCTTCAGACATGACCAAAGCTTCAGAAAGTGCCCAGGCAAACCTTTTGTACGGAACTGTAATCCTCGATAAAGCTGGAAAAGAAAAAGACTCCGTGTTGAGAAAGAAAGACTTTGACTTAGGTATGGAATATTGCAAAAAAGCTTCAAGGATCTATCCTGGCTATGGACAGACGTACTGTGATATTGGTTTTGCTTATGCAATGGTTGAAGTTAATAGGGATTCTGCACTTAAATATTTTAGAAAATGTGTTCAGGTAGCTCCTGGATATGCAAGAGGATATGTTAACCTCGGAATACTATATCAAAATGTAGGAAGGTTAAAACTGGCTTCTTATTATTACAATAAAGCAGTTGAGTCAAACCCGCTATTGGCTGATGGTAAAACTAACGCAGATAATCTTAAAAAAGCGACTGGCCTTGATGTCCACGAATTCCCTGACGAGGATACAACCTTACCAACTAAGCCTGTTGAAACTACAGCTCCAGTAAATGTTTCACCGGAAAAGATGAAAAAATTTGAAGATTATTTCAGTCAGGGTGAGGAAGCTGTAAAGAAAAATGACTTTATGAGAGGGATTAAATTCTTCAAAAAAGCAGAATTAATAGAGCCGGATAATGAGAAGAATCTCATTTACCTGGCTAACTCCTATGGCATGGCCAAGCAGTATTCTGAAGCCATAAACACTTTCCAATTAATTTTAAAGCTGCATCCTGACGACCAGGCTGTAATAAAAAACCTTGCCATAACTTATGATATGATGGGAGAAAAGGAAAAAGCTGAAGAAGTGCGTAAAAAGCTGAAACAGTAACATCAAACTGCATACATATAACTATGACACCTAAAGAAAATCCAATACCAGATCTTGTTAAACCTAAATATTCAAATGCATTTCTACTGTCATTAATTGTTGGCATTATTGGCTTTTTGCTTTATATCAATACTCTTGGTCATGTTTATGTGCTAGATGATGATGCTATTATTGATAATTTGTATGTGAAACAAGGTATAAGTGGGATCCCTAAACTATTTACAGTTGATTTCTGGTTTTTCGAAAATGTGAAACTTGGTTATTATCGTCCGCTGAGCTTGGCTACAGCTGCAGTTGAATACCAGTTTTTTGGAGATAATCCGCATGTTGGCCATTTTGATAATGCATTACTTTATGGTATTACAGGGTTTATGCTTTGCCTGCTTCTCGGCCAACTTTTTGCCGGAAAAAATCCCGCATTTGCATTTTTAATTAGCCTGGTATTTATTGCTCACCCTATCCATACCGAAGTAATAGCAAATATTAAAAGTCGAGATGAAATATTAAGTTTTTTAAATACCATTGTGATGCTTTACTTTGCTTTAAGATTTGCATCAACAAAAAAGAGAAGCGACCTTGTCTGGAGCCTGATATTCTTCTATTTAGCACTGATAAGTAAAGAAACCGCTGTAGTAGGTATTATATTATTGCCAGTGTTTTTATTTTATTCAGGTAATAAAATTCCAGTCATATTCAGGAAGATATTACCGTATGCTGCAGTAGCAGTTTTTTTCTTTTTGCAAAAGAGATATTTTCTTGGCAGTGATGCAGTTGTGATATATGATGATAAAATTAATTATCCTTACACGAGTCCGAATGTAAAGATACCGACTGTATTCCATATTTTCCTATTTTGCTTAAGCAAGCTGGTATTTCCATGGCCGCTAACTTATGATTATTCTTATAACCAGGTCCCTGCTTCTCACTGGGGAAATGGCAATGCCTTGCTCGGAGTAGTTTTATTTATCGGACTATCGATTGCTGCTATTATTGGCTTTTTCAGGAAAACTATTTGGGGTTTGGGACTGACCTTTCTTTTTATAACAATTATTCCTTCATTGGCCTTTGTTTATCTTAGAGGTGGAATAATGGCGGAACGATTTTTATATGCGCCGAGTCTCGGTTTTTCTATTTTGATTATATATTTCCTATCACTGGCATTTAATAAACCAGGCAAAGAACCAAAAATAAATTTACAAGTTTGGATAAAAAACAACTCAGTTTTAGCAGGTATTGTAGCCTTAATATTTTTTGTTTATTCCATTGAAACGGTGGCCAGGAATGGAGCCTGGAAAGACAGGCTCACCTTATTTTCTACAGATATAGGCCATTCTTCCGGAAGTTGCCTGGCGCATCATAATTTGGGAATCGCTTTACTGTCAGAAGCTCAGAATGAAAAAGATAGCATAAAACGGAAACAGTATTTTGATTCTGCAGTTAGCCAATTTCATAAAGCTATTTCAATATTTCCAAATTTTACTCAAGCTTACTTTGAAATTGGATTTGGCTATCATAGTGTTGAAAAGAATTTGGATTCAGCTGCAAAGTATTATAAAAAATCCTCAGACATTCCGCCTGGTTTTGCTAAAGCTTATAATAATCTTGGAGTATTGTATCAAAATGCCCAAAGAGGACAATTGGCTTCATATTACTACAATAAAGCAGTTGAGTTAGACCCCAAAAATGAAGAAGCCCTGGGTCATGCAACAAAGTTTAAAAAAGAAAGTGGACTCGATGTGCATGAATTTCCAGGGGAAGATACGACATCACTTAATAAGCCGATTATTACAAATGTTAGCCCAGCTGAAGTTGAGGAAAAAGTGAAAAAATTCAATACATATTTTACATTGGGGGCAGAAGCAGTAAAGCGTAATGATTTTGCTTCTGGAATAAATAATTTTAAAAAAGCAGAGGCACTAATACCCGATAATGAGAAGAACCTCATTTATCTGGCCAATTCTTACGGCATGGCTAAGCAATATCCCGAAGCAGTAAAGACTTTTCAGTTAATATTAAAAAAATATCCTGATGACCAAGCGGTCATAAAAAATCTTGCCATTACTTATAATCTAATGGGAGAAAAGGAAAAAGGAGAGGAGACACGTAAAATGTTGAAATAATATTATTTAAATGTTGTGAATTTATTCTTTCCAATATTGATTCAAAAAAAAATCTTAGCTTGCAATTTATATATTTGACTAGAAAGAAAAATTAAAAAGGTTTATTTGTGAAAAAAAAAGAAATCCCAAAACCGGAATTAAAGAAAACTAAATCTTCTTCGGGTTATTTGTGGGCAGTTCTGGCAGGTTTATTTGGTTTACTAATCTATATCAATACTCTTGGTCATGGATATGTTCTTGATGATAGCAATGCCATTACTAAAAACTTATTTGTACAGGAAGGTATTAGTGGTATTCCTAAGCTTTTTACGGTAGATTTCTGGTATTTTGAAAATGTGAAACTAGGCTATTACAGGCCATTATCACTTGTTACTTTTGCAATTGAACATGCATTTTTTGGTAATAACGCACATGTTAGTCATTTTGATAATGCTTTGTTATATGGGGTGACGGGATTTTTGTTATGCCTGCTTCTCATTCAAATATTTGCAGGCAAACATCCAGCCTTTCCGTTTTTGATAACATTGGTTTTTATAGCACACCCCATTCATACTGAAGTGGTTGCCAACATTAAAAGCAGAGATGAAATATTGAGTTTCTTGAACATGATTGCCATGATATTTTTTGCTTTCAGGTTCATTACAACTAAAAAGACAAGAGATATTGTTTTGAGCCTCATATTCTTTTATTTGGCACTATTAAGTAAGGAATCTTTACTTGTCGGCTAACATAAGGATAGTTGATAATATCAACGGGTATAATTACAGAAT